>Ga0066609_10000754_pt1 | contig 20319 bp, 21 predicted proteins | sample SaaInlV_DNA_150m_FD_60378 | JGI IMG/M metagenome (GOLD analysis project Ga0066609, IMG submission 60378) | Marine microbial communities from expanding oxygen minimum zones in the Saanich Inlet - SI075_LV_DNA_150m | ecosystem: Environmental > Aquatic > Marine > Unclassified | place: British...
AGGTGGTAATGTGTAAAAGTACATGAAATCGTTAGCACCCTAACACTTTAAGTGTTTTATCAACCGCATCAATTTTCCCGGCGATGAGTCCTGGTGTAATCAGCGTTTTTTCTAAATTATATTGGCGTGGATTTCCATGAAGATCAATCAATTTTCCACCTGCTTCATTAATAATGCAGTTTCCGGCACAAATATCCCATTCATTTTTTGGGCGAAGAGATGCAAAAATATCAGCTTTCCCAGCAGCAGTTAAACCCAGTTTATACGCCACTGAACCGATGGCTCGAAGTTCACCAAAAGTGCCATCAAAAGGTGACCATAATCCGCGGCGTGTTTCGGAACGACTATTTAAGATTACCATATCATTTAAATTTTCTTTAGCGGTGCATCGAATTAATTCGCCGTCAAGATAGGCACCTTCATCTTTGGCCGCTGTAAAAGTTTCTTTTGTTACTGGATTGTAAAGTACGCCCACAATTGGAAAGCCTTTCTCAACCAAAGCAACACTTACAACAAAATTTGGGACACCTTCTATAAATTCTTTGGTACCGTCTAATGGATCCACGACCCAAACACGATCTTTGGAAAGTCGGGCTGGAGAGTCCACAGTTTCTTCAGAGAGCCAACCATATTCCGGGCGATCTTTTGTGAGCGTTTCTTTTAAAAAAGTATCAGCAGCATGATCAGCCGTTGTCACAGGATTATGGTAACCTTTATCGCGAATTTCATAATCCGATTTATAATAAGAAAGAATAATTTTTCCCGCTTCGATAGCCGCATCTTTTGCCAAGTGTAAGTCAGATTTCATGGGGCAAAAGTTAGGTTAATAAGTGTCCAAGTACGTAGGCGTTAAGGTGCTCATTTTAAAAATATTGGGTCACTGAAGCATGCGAATATTTTATTCAATTTTTGGCATCAATTTATTTTTCGCTAAATTGTTGAGAATACCTTCCCAATGGGTTTGTCAGTCTTTTTCTGATTCTACATAACTGTAATCATGATCCAGTTCACATTTGAATAGCCAATAATTCATGAAATCGCCTCCGTAATAAATTGATTTAAAGGGAGCATCTTTTCGTAAATCTTCCCTGCCTCTTGAATGAATGTTTCAGACAAAACTAATTTGGGGTCAACTTGCGTTGACACAATTAAATCTTTATGTCGCAACCACTGGATCTGTGGATGATCTTTTGGGAATCCCCTTGGAGCTGTTTTTAATTGATCACCACCTAATTCACCAAAAGATTCTATAAAGTTTTTATCAGTTACAACACGTTCAATTTTTTTGGGCCAAGCTACAATATGATCTCGAATCATATCCAAGGTATCTTTTTCCGGATGCCATATTCCTCCGGCAAGATATACCTGTTTGGGTGAGACATGGATATAATATCCTGAACCGATCTGTTTGCGTCCACCGGATTTCATGGCTGCACCAAACCATGTTTTGTACGGCGTTTTATCTTTAGAGAATCTTATGTCCCGATAGATTCTAAATAAGCAATCTTTGGGTTCGGTACCCATTGCAGACGTGTCAAAATCGGAAATAGTGTGCAGCAACATGGCCACGAGATCTTCAAAGTTTTCGAAAGCTTCTTTATACCAATCTTTGTTGGCGTGATACCATTCTCTCGTATTATTTTTATGAAGGTCGTTTAAGAATTGGAAAGTGGATTGTGTAATCAAAATTTATTTGTGTTAATTTTTTTAGTTCTACGACTCTAGTTGATTTACCATGGGAAAATTTCTATGAAAGTTAAAAACAATAATTCTATAACAGATGAACACTTTAATACTTGAACATTTTATACTTTAACACTTTTTAAATATAATCAACTTTTCACGACCTTTTCTTGGGGCAATAGATTGTGCAGGAAATTCTTCTTTTTCGATTGACCAACCGGAATTGAAAATGGATTTCACTTCATTTATTGTTGTGCCCCATGGTGGCCCACCCTCATCTGTTTTTTTATCCAATGGAAACCAAAGTCCAATAAGTTTTCCACTTGGCTTTAATAATGATTTTGCCAATTTTTCGTAGTCTTTTCGTCTAGAAGGATGAATGGCACAAAAGCAGGTTTGTTCAATAATTAAATCGAAAGTATTTGCGTATTCAGGTGTCAAAGAAAAAATATCATCTTGAATTGTCTGAATACTAAGATCAGATTTTTTTGCCAATACGTTTACTGCTTTTATGGCTGATGGTGCAAAATCAACCGCAGTAACATCAAAATTCATTTTTGCGAATTGAACTGCGTCGTAACCACGGCCAGACCCTAAAAAACAAACGTTTCCCTTTGTTAATGATTTTGATAAAGTTTCGAAAATTGGTGTAACACCATTCAAATCCCACCCGGCGTCATCTTCTAAATAAATGTTTTCCCAAAATTGTGGGTCGTCCACGTCGTTCATTCTATGACAAACATTTCTTTTTGATCTTCTGTCACTTCACCATTTATACAAGAAACATAATGGACGTAAGAATCAGGATAAAACTGAATTGATTTAAAATATTCACCCTTATTAAAATGAACAGCAGCACCACCATCGATCGCCCAGCCCGGACCACATTTCCCTTTTTTCAACATTTCATGCACGTCTGGACGGCGATCCTTTTCTTCTTGATAATGTGGGCAGGCCATTTCCGGTAAAAACCCAAGACATTCCATAGAATTCAAATTGCTGGCCCAGGAATCTGTAATACCTTGCTCAAACCAACAAATGGCACCGGCGCTGACGCCACACAAAACTTTTCCTTGATTGTATGCTTTCAACAAAAGTTTATCCAATTTCCATTCACGCCAAACAGCCAACATACTTTTTGTATTTCCTCCACCCACGTAAATCACGTCAGCTTTATTGATAATTGAATCTAATCGCGGCGTTCTTTGAAATAATGTTACATGGCTTGGATCACAATTTAATTTTGTAAAACACTTATAATAATTAACGATGTACCCTTTATCTTCCGCACTTGCTGTAGGGAAAAATACAATATTCGGTTTTTCCTTTCCCGTAAGATCTAAAATGTATTTTTCAATTTTCCGGTGATTTGGATTTCGCCCAAATCCGCCACCACCTATGGCAATTATATGTCCTTTATCTTCCATGATTTATTCTGGTTCCATATAGTGTTCCGTGAATTCTTCGGTTGTTTCAAAAATAAGGAATTCACCCTTTGGGGTTGAAATAACTGTTTTCCCATCTTCAATTAAAATTATTTTCCCTGATTTAGTATTTTGGATTTCAACTTTCCCAGTTATGACGGAAAAAACACAATCCGGAACACCCCTATGATGAGGCCCATGATGATTCATAGATCGATGTTCAGCCAAAAAGTAGGTTCCTTTTACAGATGCAATCGAGACAGGGGTTTTAACTAAAAATTCCCGATTTTCTAATTTTGTTATTTCAGCACTAACTCGACCTCCAAAAATATTAATTTCTGATTTTAAAAAATTGTTTTCAGATGAGCCGTAAATTTTTAAGGATGTGTTTCCAAATATTTTTACAATACTTCTATCTTTGATATTTAATATAGATAAAAAACCGTATTCCCCAGTGGTGATTTTATCACCATCGTAAATAGATTCGCCTTTCCGAATTTTTCCGGACCGAATTTCCCCTGACCTTTGGACATCTCCGGTTGATTTTGTACAAATTCCAATTTGATTTGAATTGGAGTTTCCCATGATAAATGAGATGGAGAAAACTAATAATAGATGTTTCACGATGCGTATAATTTATTACGTTAGCGTTGATTGAATGTAAAATAATTCGCTTTTTTATTTTAGCTAACTAAAATCTAATTATTAATACAAAGTACCCGTTAATGTTCTTGGATAGAATAGACAAAATTCTGTATTTTTGACGCAGTCGGGACACGAAGGATGACAAAGTTTAATTCATTTTTTCTGACGATATTGACACTATTTTTATCACCCTTTTTAGGGCCAAATTTTTCCTTCCTTCTACTGTCCCCTTAAGAAAACAGAAACAGACGACCTCGTCGACAAATCGATAGATCATCTGGTATTCCAGATGATTGTTATTACTATTCAACGACGAGTTATGTATAACATATAGGTATAATTATGAAGAAGGAAATCTTTATAAATGAAAGCATGGGGGAAACCCGTATTGCTATTCAAGAAGATAGCCAATTGGTGGAGGTTTATGTTGAGAAGCAAGACAAACATCGTATGGTTGGCAATGTATATAAAGGGAAAGTAGAAAATGTTTTACCAGGAATGCAGGCCGCATTTGTGGATATTAATTATGAATTGAATGCATTTCTTCCCTTTTCCGAAATCGGCAATAATGAATACATTATTGATGAGCCCACTCCTAAAAAAGGTCGGAACGGAAAACCACATTATAAACATGATAATATAGAAGTTGACCTGAAAAGAAATCAGGAAATTTATGTCCAAGTTATTAAAGAACCATTCGCAGGAAAAGGGCCACGTGTTACCACGGAAATTGCTCTTCCAGGACGGTTACTTGTTCTTGTCCCCAACGCCAGCTATATTGGTATTTCAAAAAAGATTTGGGATAAATTCGAACGACGAAGGCTCAAGAAAATTGCTCAAAGGCTCCGTGAAGGAAATGTTGGTGTCATTATTCGAACGGTGGCAGAAGGCAAATCGGAAGAACATATTGAAAATGATTTTAATCAACTCATGGAGAATTGGAACAAAATTGAGTATAAAGCAGACCATGAAAATGCACCCGTATTAGTTTATGAAGATTTAGAAACTGCATCGAGTGTCGTTCGGGATTTATTAACACCGGATGTGGAAAAAATCATTATTGATTCTAAACGCCTTTATAAGAAAACACAGAAATATTTAGAAGATCTTTCGCCTACTCTTTTGGAACGACTTGAGCTATATAAATTAAAAGCTCCTCTTTTTGAAAGTTTTGGGATCGAAACAGAGATTGAAAAATTAATGCGCCCAAAAGTTTGGTTAAAGAGTGGTGCTTATCTCATTATAGAAAAAACGGAAGCAATGGTTGTTGTGGATGTAAATAGTGGAAGATTCGTTGGGAAGAAACTCCATGAAGAAAATTCGCTTAAAATTAATATGGAAGCAGCACGTGAAGTAGCTCGCCAACTTCGTCTTCGTGACCTTTCTGGTTTAATCGTGATTGACTTTATTGATATGCGTTATGAAGAAAATCGAAAAAAAGTCTATCATGAAATTCGGAAAGAACTCCGGAAAGATCGCGCAAAAGTTGCGGTGGCTCCTATTACAGAATTCGGATTGTTGGAAATGACCCGTCAACGAATCCGATTAAGTCTATTGGATTCCATGAGCGAAGAATGCCCAACATGTAATGGTTCCGGACGAATAATTTCTCAAGAAACTTTAATTACCCGTATTGATCATTGGTTAAGACGTTATAAAAGTAAACATCGATCTTTAAGACTTAAACTTCAACTCCATCCTGAAAATGCAAATTATTTAGGAGGTGAGAAAAAACATATTCTCCGTGGACTTATGTGGCAGAATTTTGTTCATCTAAAGATTGAAGAAAATATTGAACTACCACAAGATGAATTCCGGTTCATTCGAACAAAGGATGGATCTGATGTAACCTTTGAAATGAACCTTGATAAGGATAAAACTGCCTCTTAAATTCGCCGGCTTTTTGGAGATTGAAAATGTACGCTATAGTAAATATATCAGGAAAACAATTCAAGGCCACTGAAGGTGCCAAAGTACGCGTCCCGCTACAAATCGGTGATGCTGGCTCAAAAGTGACTTTTGATAATGTATTACTTGTCCATGATGGAACAAGTACTCAAATTGGTACACCCACTGTATCTGGTGTTACCGTAACAGCAACCGTCATCGAACATGGACGTGAAAAGAAAATTCTCGTTTATAAGAAAAAGAGACGTAAAGGCTATGAACGGAAAAATGGACATCGTCAGTGGTTTACCGACATAGAAATTCAAAAAATTCAAGCATCTGCACCCAAAACAAAAAAGGCTGCTCCTAAAAAGAAAAAACCTGTTGTTGAAGATGCACCAGAAGAAAAGGAATAACTCATGGCACATAAGAAAGGTAAAGGAAGCACCAATAACGGTCGCGACTCAAACCCAAGTTATCTTGGACTGAAAGTGGCAGATGGTCAATCAATCTTGGCTGGAACCATTATCTTAAAACAACGGGGAACCAAAGTTCATCCAGGAATGAATGTTCGTCGAGCTAATGACGATTCTCTTTTCGCCACTTCGGATGGAATGGTTCAATTCGGTCGAAAAGGCCGAAACCGAAAAATTGTAACAGTCATTACAGCAAATTAATATTATAACCCTCCGATATCGGGGGGTTTTTTGTTTCAAGTAAAAGGACAAGGTATGGCACGTAAAAAAATTACAATGGTTGGCGGTGGGCAAATTGGTGGAAACCTTGCCTTGTTAGCTGCACAAAAAGAATTAGGCGATGTTATCATTTTTGATATTCCAAGAGCTGAAGGAATGGTTAAAGGGAAAGCATTGGATTTAATGCAGCTTCGTCCCCATGATGGACATGATTCCAACATTACCGGCACATCAGATTGGAATGATACAAAAGAATCTGACGTTTATATTATTACTGCGGGAATTCCACGGAAACCTGGCATGGATCGAGAAGATTTACTTGGAATCAATTTAGGCATTATGAAAGATGTTGCTAAAAATATTAAAGAACAATCCCCCAATGCATTTGTTATTGTGATTTCCAATCCTTTGGATGCCATGGTTTATGCCTTTCACAAAGTATCCGGTTTTTCTAAAAATCAAGTTGTTGGGATGGCTGGAGCTTTAGATAGTGCCCGCTTCCGAACTTTTATTGCCATGGAAACAGGTTTTTCTGTTCAAGATGTAACGTGTATGGTTTTAGGTGGTCACGGTGATACAATGGTACCAATCACACGTTTAGCAACTGTCGGCGGTGTACCCGTGACTGATCTTGTTTCTCCAGAACGGTTGAAAGAGATTGAAGACAGAACACGTGTTGCTGGTGGCGAAATTGTAAAATTATTTGGAAATGGATCTGCATTTTATGCGCCAGCGCAATCAGCAATCGAAATGGCTGAATCATTTATTCGTGATAAAAAACGTGTCATTCCTTGTGCTTCACTTTGTGAAGGTGAATTTGGTGTGGATGGTTATTTTATTGGTGTTCCAACTGTGATTGGATCTGGTGGCGTTGAAAAAGTGTTAGAATTCTCATTAACAGATGAAGAAAAATCCGGATTGAATAAAACCTTGGATGCAGTGAAAAAGACAGTAACCGAAACGGGATTATAATTCTTTTCAAAATCTAAGAACATTTAGTTTTCTAAGTTATATAATTGCCTCTTCTCTTGATTATCTCAAGGAAGAGGCTTTTTTTAATTATTATATTTTTAAACCACCCCTGAGCACATTTCAATCAAATTTGTAAGATTTACGTCCCATCCTTTTCAATGATGGGAAATGCTTAATTCATTTTAACATCAAAATAATAGTCAATTATTTTAAAAAAACTAAAATTATTACTAAAATTCGAACATTAAGAAAAATCCTATTTTTGACAAATATATTATTAATTCAAAAAAATATTTTTATTTTTAGACAACCTTTTTCATTTCAACTCGTCAAACTCATTATAACGCGGCATAAAATTGGAAAATAACATTAAATCATTAATCCTTGAAGCACAGAGACAACATATAAACCTGGGAAAATTATTCAAGATGCCTGTATGAAAGTTTTATTAGATGATGAAAATGAAGCCGTACGGCTCTCCGCCATGGATATAATGGAAAAGGCTCCCACTGCATCCATGATTCCTGCTTTACAAGTTGTGAGTGTTTTGGATAAGAATGATTTTATCCGAGATCGTGCTCAAGATCTATTAAGACATTTTTCAATGGATGTTCCCAATCCAAGACTGGAGATAAACTCATGATACGATTTATACTTTTTTGTCAATTAACATCATTTCTTTTCGGGCAAAAAATATTTGAAGAATTTGAAAAGGATAGAAATAACCAATATCATTATAAAGAGACATATCGTTTTGACACGGTAACAGACGATGGATCCTATACTGTTTTAATGGATAAAATTGAAGGTGACATTACTGTTTCAACCCACTTTGGTGCTGGTGCAGAATTAACCATTACGCGAAAAATTCGTGCCGTTACAGAAAAAAAAGCAAAACGGCTTGTGAAAAATGCCAATATCTTAGTTTTCCATTTAGTTGATGATCAATTAATCCAGATTCGATCTGAAAAGAGAATTCAATACAAACGAGATGTGACAACACAATTTGAATTAAAACTTCCTACAAATATTAATTTGAATCTTGAAACTTCTGGTGGTGATATTGATGTAAAAGATATCAGAGGAGAATCTATTCTAAAAACAAGTGGTGGAGATATAGACCTTAGTAATGTGATGGGGCGGATGGAAGCTCAAACTTCTGGTGGTGATATTGAAGTAACAGGATCTGAAGGTCTCTTGCGAGTTCATTCATCTGGCGGTGATATAAACATTGTGAATTCAGATGGTCAGTTTAATGCATCCACATCCGGTGGGGATTTAGCATTCCGTCACTTAACTGGAAATATTGATGCCCATACAAGTGGTGGTTCTATTTCCCTGAAAAATATTGAAGGGGAAACTATTAAATGTCAAACTTCAGGAGGGAATATTCGTGCTGAGGATATTTCGGCGAATCTAACCGGACGAACATCCGGTGGTGAAATTGAAATTGAAAATATAAAAGGTCATGTAGTTGTGAGTACATCCGGTGGCGATATTGATGCAGAGCAAATCACAGGTTCTCTAACATGCCACACATCTGGAGGTGATATTGAGGGTCAAGAAATTATTGGAGTCGTTAACTCATCTACCACTGCTGGGGATATTGAAATGGAATTATCCTACGATTCATCCATAAAGGATTACAGTATTATTTTGGAAACAAGTAGTGGCGATATTCAGGTTCAAATTCCCACAGGACTTCCTGTTAATATTGATGCAGAGATTCATGGAACGGGAACAATCCAAGATTTGAATTCCGAAATTCCACTTAAAATTATATCAGCCGAAAACCGCGTAAGTGGAACGGGTCAAGTTCGAGATGGAACCGTCCCCATGCGCTTACGAGTATTCTACGGAACCATCACAATTCGTCAGGAGTAATTCATGAAATTTATTTTATTAATTCTAACAACAAATCTTGTATTTGGACTTAATTCATCTTTAAGCGATTCGTCATCCTTTACAAGAAGCGAAATCAGATTCTATTCTGATGTGATAATTGATTCATCTGAAACCCTTAAAGATAATATTCGAGTTTTAGGTGGAACACTGAATGTTTATGGAACCGTTGAAAGTCAAATTACGGTTATTGGCGGTGATGTTCACATTTTCCCATCAGCACATATTTCAGGAAAAATCGTAGCAATTGGTGGCGACGTCATTACAGATGAGGGTGCCACAATTAGCGGAAAAGTTGTAGAAGCAAGTATGGATCAAGGCTTGATTTATCGAGAAACATTTACAGATTCGGCTGCATCTAAGAAAAAAGAGAGTTTTGGAATTACCAATTTTTCACATCGTTTTCGTGAAGGTTGGGTTCATCCTGAACCAGAAGTTTTTGAACACAACCGAAATGAAGGATTTCGTTTTTCGCCACTAAATTGGAATTGGGATCGTGGAAATGAGTCTCTAATTCGACTTAGTTTTTCAGTGGGATATCGTTTTGGTCCCGATGAATTTATTGGGCGTAGCACATTGGAAACTGCCCTTTTGAAAAATCGAACTGCGACCTTATTTGCCAGTGGATTTAAAACAGCTCGAACAGATGATGAATTTCGATTACCAGAACACGAGAATTCTTGGGCGAGTTTAATCGGTCGCCAAGATTTTTTTGATCGGTGGGATGAAACAGGTTTTGAAGCAGGAGCCGGATTTGATTTTTCACTTTTAAAATTGAAAGGGAAATATGTTAAAGCCACTCAAACCGAGATGGTTGTCGATTCAAATGTATGGAGTCTATTTCACGAAAAAAGGACACTGAGGGAAAATCCATCTATGCTTGAAACTGACGTTGAATATGTTGAAGGAATTTTAGCATTTAGGACAGCATCTTATACCCCGCTTTCCACCGGTTTCGCACTATTATCAAAAATAGAAATGACAATTAAGGAAAATAATGAAACACTCGATGAGCCTACACTTCGGATGTCACACATGGCCATTGCGAACTTGAAACTCTCTGAAGGAGTCGTGCTTAGAAATCGAGTCATTCTCGGGATGGCATCAGAAACAGTCCCAACTTTTAGACAATTTGGAATTGGTGGATTAGGCTCAGTAAGTGCACACGATTTCAAAATCCAATCTGGAACGCATATGGGACAAATGAATAGCGAACTAATTTTTACCGAAGATTTTACCGATACCTTTTTCATGGTTATATTATTTTTCGATGCTGGCATGGCTTATTCTACTTCTACCCTTGTAGATCTAAATTATATTGTGGATCATTCAGATCAGTTTATTCAATCAGCAGGCATTGGCTTTGGCAATGATGATGGTGACGGTATAAATATGCGTATTAATTTCGCCAAACAATTAGGATCTGATGGTCCTATTGAATCAACTGTAAGATACAGTTTTAATTTTTAGGGGATGATTATGAAAAATGCAATAATTGCCTTATCACTTTCGGTCCTTTTTTCTCAAAACGATACAACTTTTATACGAGATTTTTATCAATACGATCTCAATGAGTACCAATCCTTAGAAATGGAATTGAATTTTGGATTGGGTGAACTCAATATCAGTGTCAATGATAAACCAAAAACTATTTCGGGTATTATCGAATACGATCTTAAACGAACAGAAACGGATGTGAAATTTTCATCTAATTACGGTGTTGCAGTATTATCTATTAACGGTGAAACTAGCAATTTTCAATTTGGCGATAATAGCATCAATTTTGATTTTGATGATGATTATCATAATGCCTTAGACTTTCAATTAGCCAAAGATATCCCAACAGATTTACAAATGGATTTCGGATTGGGGGAAGCGACAATTGATTTAAGCGATTTATCTTTATCTTATTTTGAAATAGACTGTGGCTTAAGTGATGTCAATCTTGAATTAAATAAACCCAATAATATCATCTGTGAACGGGTAAGTATTTCCAGTGGATTGGGTGAATTTAATGGAATTGGATTGGGCAATCTTAATACCAAAAAATTTAATTTAGATGTTGGATTGGGCGCTGCCATGATTGATCTCCGTGGAAAATATGATGAAGATATGGATTTATCCATTGATGTTGGATTGGGTGCGTTGGAATTGATTTTACCGAAAAATGTAAATATTAAGCTTCGTATAGATCATTCTTTTTTGAGTTCTGTAGATGTAAATGGACTTTTGTCCAAAGGGAATAATAAATATGTAAGCAAAGATTGGGATAATGCTCGCCCCACCATCACTGGAGATATTTCTGTTGGAATCGGTGCCGTAGATGTGGAAGTAGATTAATTATTGAATAACTTTCCTTCATGCTCAAGATGACGAGTTATTTTCAATATTCCTTTTCAAACCAACAAACTTGGTCCGTTTTACCGCAGAACCTTTAAACAATTTACGAAATCCATCTTCATCCAGATTTTGCCAATCTTCATTGCTCCAATTCAATATTTCTTGTCGGGGTTGAAATTCGAGAATTTCTGACACTTCCGAAAATTTTTCGTTCCAAGGACACACATCTTGGCAAATATCACAGCCATAGATCCAGCCATGGAGATTGTTTTGATTTTCGGGCAAATCGCCTCGATGTTCAATCGTTAAATATGAAATACATTTTCCCGCGTCTATTTGATATTCAGTCAAGGCTTGTGTTGGACATGCATCAATGCAGGCAGTACAAGTTCCACAAAGATCATCATTAAATGGCTCATCATATTCCAACTCAATATCAAGGATGAGTTCTCCGAGAAAAAGCCAACTCCCATGATCCCGCGTAATCAAATTTGTGTGTTTCCCCAACCAACCGAGTCCAGCACGTTGGGCCCAAACTTTATCCATGACTGGGGAGGTATCCACGCAAGCAATTCCTTTCAAATCAGGATGAGTTTCTTTCATCCAGCCCAATAATTGGAAAAGACGTTTTTTGATCACATCATGATAATCCTCACCCCAAGCATAATTACTTAATTTATAATCCGATGAAATATCATTCTGTCCTTTCCCGATTTGATAATTGAGTCCAACAGAGATGACTGACTTTGCTGCCGGGAAATAGGTGTGAATATCGCTCCGTTCATTTTTTCTTTTAACAATCCATTCCATGGTGGCATGGCGACCTTGCTTCAGCCAAGTTTCAAGATCAGCTTTTTCATTTGGGGTGGCTTCTGCCTTGGCGATTCCTACTTTTTGAAATCCAAGTTCCAATGCTTTTTTCTTTATAGATTCGGATGAAATCATGACTGTTAATTTAATCTAATAATTCATCTGCCACTAAGTTCGCAAAGTACAAATAATATTTATGACTTCGGAACGATTTCAAAAAATAAAAGCTGTTTTAAATAAACGTCAGCCAGATTTGACAGTTATCGTGGATAATGTAAACAAACCCCATAACATAGCAGCAATTTTCCGCTCATGTGATGCTGTTGGGATACCTGATCTCCATGGCTTTTCAAGTCATGAAAAGATAGTTGGCGTTAATTTGAAATCTGCTTCCGGATCTAACAATTGGGTAAAGCTCCAAGTCCATGATTCAATCACGTCCATTTCATTGCAATTAAAAAGTAAAGGTTATTCTATTTATGCTGCTAATAGCAGCGACAATGCTTTGGATTACCGAACTGTTAATTATACCAAACCTACCGCAATTGTACTTGGTGCCGAATTGGGTGGCCTTTCGGAGGTGATCCTCAATGAGGTCGGGCAAATTAAAATACAAACCCGAAGTAAACTTTATTAAAAAACCCGTCTTCCTGAATTGGGACAGTCCAGGATTTTTTGTGTCCCTGTTTTGTAAATGTTCTCGTTTCTTCTGATTCAAATCGCTCTCGGGAAAATGTATAACCCACTGTAATTCCTTTTTTCGTTGTTTTTTTCATTATAAAAAAAAGGTCTGATCCCGAATTCTCTCTCACAGCCATCATTGACAAATCAATCGGGATTTTTTTTAATGGTCCAAAATTGAGATCAATGATTCCTATGAAATTCGCCGGTGAATTATTCAATCCGAAAAATGCCACTCCGGTAATGAGTGAAATATTCCCACCCAAAAATATTTCATTCAACCTTTCATCCTTCAACTTAGTGTTATTTGAAATTCCTCCTCCCAAGATCAAATCAGGTGCTATTGCTTTCATCCAACCCAATGATGAATTGAATTCAATCGATGTTTCCGGATCCCTATCCACATTGCTAAACCAAACATCACCGTACAGCCCATTTTTAAATTGTATCTCAAAAAAACCATCTAACTCCATATTGTCAGTCCCTGCATTGGCGTATAGTCCCGCACCCAGCCCAATATTAGGATTCAAAACTCCGGAAGACTGATTTGTCACTTGGCAAAAAGATGATGTAAAACAAAATAAAATTGTTAAAAGTATTTTCATGTAAGATTGAATAATTATTCCGAGACAATTGTCCGAAATATATTATCCGAAGCAATTGAACCAAATACGCCAAATCCCCCTTCTATGCCAATGGACCGGCCCTTCGTTGTAGGGCTATTTAATAAGAAATTAGAATAATCATCAATTTCACCTTTAACAAAATACGTAAAATAATTATCATCCATGGCTGTGAGCCGTATAAAATAGTCTGCGGTCTGCGACGAATCACTGGATAAGTCACAAAATTCTGTTGGAACGGTATAAATGCTGTCAGACAATTTTACCACCCTTTCAAAATAAGGCCGGCACCAGTCCGTCCCATCTTTCCAATAATCATTATTTTGGATAATACTCCCTGATAAATATCCGCGTGTACTATCATCCCATTTATCCCAAAATATCTTATAAGTATCCCTTGATGAAATTGTGTCTGAAATGAGTGAATCAATTAAAGTTGGATAATTTGGTGTGGTGAGTTCTCCAACCACAGGATCATAATTGGGTGAATTGATTGTGAGTTGATAGGTAACACCCGGCTGGGCAGTAAATGAATCTGTTGTATCTTTATAATAATTCATCCGGACTTCAGTTGTATCCACAAATTCCCAGCCGAGAATTGGCACAACAATTGTATCATAAAATTCTTCCGATTCTACAAAGGTAAAATTAAAGGTATTCGTTCCATCGGATATTTGAACAGTGGCATCTTTGATTAATGCAGCAGGCTCATAAATTGAATCCACATGATATATATCGTTTTCTTCATCATACCAAACTGTATCGACACCTACAAAAATTTGGGACATTTCTCCCAAGTCCGTTGTTCGATAAAGACCAACAAAACTGGAGATACCAGGGTCTAATGAAACAATGCCTAAAACATTCAACACATGGTCATAGTTTGATTCAATATCTTCCCATTCTTCCGGTGGCGGAATGCATCCTGGAATTAAAAGAAACACCGAAAAAAGGTGGGTTAGAATTGAGAGTCTAAATTTCAAATTTGACTCCAAATGTAATCAGAAGAGGAAACATACCCACCTTTCTTCTTTGTACACCCATTTGGTTTCCTGTAGGATCCGTTTTAGTCTGATAAGTATATCCCAGAATATTCACATGGTTCGTTACATTCATAATCTGCCAATACGTATCATATTGGAGTCCAAAAAGATTGCCATGTTTTCGAGTGAGTCCAATATCAAATCGGAAATAATCACCATACCGAGTTGAATTTTTCTCTCCCACCAAAAAGCTATCATTAGGATACCAGTATGTGGATGTATTCAAAGAGTGCGAAAAATCATAAACACGTCCCATGATTGGTGTATAGGGGTTTCCAGTTGAGGTAGAAACAGCTGTACTAAATTCAAGATCCGCATTAATCTCCACACTTGTTACCATGTTAATGGTATGTGTTCTATCAAAACTGGGCGTATGCCATCCGCTTTGCGGATTATAATATTTTGATTTTGCAAAGGTATAACCAAGCCAACCATTCAATCTGCCAGACGATTTCTTGATTAAAAATTCGATCCCTGTTGCTTCCGCATCGGTATCCCAAAATTCATTAAAGGGTTCGGATTGGAATTCATTTTCATTTTCTGTAAAGGCATCCGCTTGTTTTAGTGTGAGCAAATTATCAAAATCTTTTTTATAAACTTCAACTCGATAAAAAATATTAGACGGCGACAAATATTCTAAACCCAAAATGGAATGTTGTGATTGGCTAGCATCTTTATCCTCGGGAATTCCCATCCATAAATCCACTAATCTGAAATTTTCATCCTGGTTATTCGCCGTGGTTAAAAATTGATGGTAAATACCCCAATTCAATTTGAGAGAAATATTATCAGACCAATTGTATTTTATTCCCAATCGAGGATCAAAATACAGTTTATCATGTAAAGAGTAATCCGTGCCCCGCAACCCGACTTGGACTTTTAATTTATCCGTCACCTCTATTTTGTCTTGAATAAAAAATGCGATTTCTCTCGTATCTTCATCCATATCAAGTGGCGTTAGTAAGATGGAAGTATCCAATGTTGTTACGCCAAAATCCATACCTAAATTAAAATTCACATCTTTCAATTGAAATCCACTGGTGATCTCATGGCCGTCTCTGGCTTTCCAAATAATTTCCGATTCAAGAGAATTGTCCAAAATGATGTCGTACATATCAAAAAAGAAGGCCGTTTCATTATAGATTGTTGAATCAGGATAAATGATGGTTTCCTGGTCTAGTGAATGAATATTAAAATGAAAACGATATCTGCTCCGGGAAAGGAATGTTTTTGCCACAACAGTTGGGGAAACGATCCACCGCCAAGTCAATCCATTTGTGTGGTTCCCCCATGGCCAATCAATACCAAATCTTCTTTTTACACGAGCTGTCGTATTATCTTCGTAATTGTAATTCTGTGTTTCGTCGAAAGACCAATCCAATACATCGTCTCCGTAAAACCGGGAATAAGTGAGCCGATGGTCCAAACCAAAATCCAAATTGAATTTTAATTGTAAATCATAGAAATAATAGGGGAACTCCAAATACTCCTTTGTGCCGTCTTCCTGTTTATTAATGGGAATTTTAATTGCATTGATAATTTTATCAAAATATGTACGACGCCCCGAAATCATCCAAGATCCTTTAATCCCTTTGTATTCAGGGATAGGTCCTTCTGCCAATCCTTTACTGGAGATCAGGGAAATATTAGCAGACCCTTTCACGGTTTGAGTATTCCCCTCTCGATTGATCACATTCAAGATGGCGCCCATCCGCCCACCATATCTTGCAGGAAACCCACCGGCATGAAAATCCGCCTCCCTAATTGCATCCGTGTTAAAAGTAGAAAAAATCCCACCCAAATGATAGGGATTGTAAACCGATATCCCATCCAGCATGATCAAGTTCTGATCCGGTGTGCTACCGCGTACATAAAGAGCGCTGGAAAAATCACTGGAGGTCTGAACACCGGGAAGCATTTGTAGTGTTCGAAATATATCTGGTTCAATAAAGGCAGGGGCAGAATTAATTTCGCGGAGATCTAAAGAGATCTGACTACTCTCCATGGATCTTTCAAACTTTTGTCGTTCGGCTGTGACCAGTATTTCTTGGCTTACTATGGCTTCCCGTTTCAAGCGGATATCCAATCGAATCGTTTCTTCATCCGTTAAATTTATCTGCTTTTTGTAAACACCAAAACCGATCATGGAAGCAATTATTTCATATTGCCCATTTGGTATTTTTGTGATGACGAAATAACCATCTTTATTTGAAGCTGCACCGAAACCGCTATTGGAAAGAAAAACATTGGCATAGGAAATAGGTTCACCCGTAGCATTTTCCCTAACAAATCCGCTGATGGTGGATGTTGCTTGAGCGTAGGTGAGCAACCCAAATAAAAAGAAACAGCAAACCATGGATTTAGAAAACCTTTTCACACTGTTGACTGGTTTCATTTTAGTAAAATCATCTTTCTGCTTTGAATTTCATTTTCTGTCCGAATAGAATATAAATAAACACCGTTGCTAACTGCCTCTTCCAAATCATTGTAACCATTCCATTGAATTTCATGATCACCTGGTTGCGATTCTGCCATCAGTAACGTTTTAATCAACCTACCTCTTAAATCAAAAACTTGAAGAGATATAATATTTTGTTTTTCTAATGAAAAACGAATTGTTGTGGATGGATTAAATGGATTTGGGTAGTTTTGGTGTAATATAAAATTGGTTGGTAAATCACTACTTTGACCTTCAACAATATCTACAGTTTGGAAATCGGATAATTTATACTCTAGAAAAAAGTCTATTAATTCTACGCTACTGTGGAATCCCTCAGAAGTTCCGTAAAACCAATCATGACCGCCACCAATAACTTTAAAATGGACAAACTTTGTTAAGGATTCGTTGGCGTATGTATATTTTTCTATATTTTCACTAATCGAATCAACTGTTTCAATTGTTAAATTATTGTAATTGCTCCAATAATCAATCGATTCTCCAACAGTTAATGAGCCATCAAATGACGGAGGATAATAATTAACGACATCATCCGCTGTGCCATGAATATGGATAATGGGAATTTCTCGATCCTGATCACAAACCTGATTTGAATTGAGCATGAAATTCCCTGTAACTGACCCAAACGCCGTAATCTTGCTGGATAACTCACAAGCTAGTTCATAAGCCATATAACCACCATTTGACATACCACAGGCATAGATTCTGTCTAGATCAATATTATAATTTGCTGCGATTGAATCAATTAACACATCTATAAATCCCACGTCATTATATGAATTCCCATCCCAAAATGTCCCAACATTCCATGAAGGTATTCCTTGGCCATTGTCCATTCCCTGCGGATAAACGACTGCTATGTTTTGGGGATGTGCAAATTCATCCATCTGCGAATAATATTGTTGTCCCCATCCATTACTTGTATATCCGTGCATATTGATAATTAAGGGACATGGGTCCGTCGGATTATCAGGATATGATAATAAATAATATCTGATCGTTCCATCATGATTTAGTACATGCCACTGGGAAAAACAAACTGACATTGAAATTATGAAAAATATATATATTTTCTTCATTTAAGAAAAATCACCATTCTGTTTTAAATTGATTTTTTTGCTCAATTTTAAATTAAACAAAAATTTGGAATTCTCCCATTAATCAAAGATGATCATTTAATAATCGGTCTGCCCACAATAATCCTATTATCGTTTTAACATCGGTGATCTTTCCAGACCAAACCATCTCTACAGCGTTATGTAAAGACGTTGGCATTAGGTCAATAAATTCATCTTCATCTAAATTGGTTTCAGTTTTTTCCAATTCTTCAGCAAGATATATCCACATTTTTTCATTGGCAAACCCAATGGCTGGATGAATATGCGCCAGAAATGTTAATTTATTGGGACGATATCCAATCTCCTCTTCCAACTCACGCATTGCACACTCTTTTGGATCTTCTCCCCTATCCAGTTTACCTGCTGGGAGTTCAATCATTACGGATTGAACTGGATAACGGTATTGCCTAATTAGGGCAATTTTCCCATTCGGTAAGATTGGAATCAAACACACTGCACCGGGATGATTTATCCACTCTCGAGTACTTGTATTCCCATTTGGGAGTTTCACTTCATCTTTTCGGACATCAAGAAGTTTACCTTTAAACATGATTTCGGATTTTCGTTTTGTTTCTTTTAAAGATTTCATCTCTAATGCACCAACTAGTTTGTTTGCAAAATATTTTATTTTTGACTTGTATCAATGAAAATATACTGATAATTTTTTTCTTGATTCGACCTAAAATCTATAATAAAAGAAGGTGTCGCCATGAAACAAATAAAATATTATCTTATTCCATTAACAATTCTTTTCTCAATTCTCTTAGCACAAGAAGAAACAACTGAAGCTGCTGTTCCTGAAGAAACAACTGAAGCTGCTGTTCCTGAGGAAACAACTGAAGCTGCTGTTCCTGAGGAAACAACTGAAGCTGCTGTTCCTGAAGAAACAACTGAAGCTGAAGAAGTTGCGCCAATAGATAGTGCAGCTACTGACTCTGCAAATGCTGAAGAAGTTGCGCCAATGGATAGTGCAGCTACTGACTCTGCAAATGCTGAAGATGCACTTACAATGGAAGAAGAAGTTGAAGAAATCGTAGCTGGGCCCTTAGCAGGATTTAGTTTTGGTGCTGCTCCAAGTATTGGACTCGTATCTGGAGGAACGTTTACGAATGTTCCTATTGGCGCTACTGTCGTTATTACCACTCCTTGGGTATTTAAAATGGGTCCATTAGATTTTACAATTTCTGCCGCTTTCGGTGGCTATGCTGGTGAATATGATTCAGAAAAAGATGATGACTTCATAGGTAGTGCCCAACCAGTAGAAAAGTTTAATCCAACAATTATGGGTATTGGTGGTAATCTAACTTTAGCTAAATTAGTTTTTGCTGAAGGTCATGCTGGGATGGTTGGCTCTGGCCCTGGAGTACGAGGTTTTGCAGGCGTATCCTTAGAATACCTTATGAAAAAAGGACTTAATCTTCCTGTAAATATTCTTGTGGGTGGAGAAGGTTTTATTAGTACAGATATGGCTGGTGCTGGTAATCCTTCTGGTTGGGGTGGACTTGGTGTTCGTTTAGATTACGATTTCTAAATCTAAGTCACACTATTATTTTAAAAAAAAGCGACTGTCTCTAGTCGCTTTTTTTATGTCTGGTATGTTTAAAATATTACAATTTAAAATTCTTTGGGAAATATATATTCATTCCAAAAATCCAATTGGGTTCACTATTTTTTCCCCATTCAGCTTTGCCTTCTAACTGAATAGACGGTTTCCAAACCCATTTAAAATCCATAGAAATAAATTCATGAATCTCCACACCGCCACTTGGAAACGGCCCTGCTAAATAATCTTTATAAGGTTCATACGGCCGTGAAGTAATACTCTCTTCTCCTCTTTCCCGTTTTCCAGTGCTCATGTATAAAAATAGCTTATTTCTATTAGAATAATTCATTCCAATTTTCAATTCCCTACCGTCACTGCCATAATACCAGCCCAAGGGTTTATTTCTAATAACAAAATTATTGGTTCCTGAGCCATGGCGGAAGGTGGGTGTTCCAACTTTTAGTAAAGATATATACGCCGTTAATAAAGAAGATT
>Ga0066609_10000793_pt1 | contig 19860 bp, 20 predicted proteins | sample SaaInlV_DNA_150m_FD_60378 | JGI IMG/M metagenome (GOLD analysis project Ga0066609, IMG submission 60378) | Marine microbial communities from expanding oxygen minimum zones in the Saanich Inlet - SI075_LV_DNA_150m | ecosystem: Environmental > Aquatic > Marine > Unclassified | place: British...
CTACTTCTGCAGGGGTGCATGCATCACGATTGCCTCTTGGTGACTGAACAGGAGTTGACTGATTACTACTTGCATTTGAGCGTGATCGAGTTGATCGATTACTATTTTGACTTGATTCAGAAATTTTTCGTTTTCTTGATGGCATATCTATATCTCTTTGTTTATTAAACACATAAAGCATGACATTTGGTGTAAATGAACATACTTAAACACGGAGATTATGCTTCTATTAAAGCAAGAAACCTTAAGGCAAGATTAAGAATTAATAACTTTGTAATGTTTTTACGTAAAGTATTGTTGTATATAAAAATATATTATAGCAGATGTCGCAAATCCGCATAAATAACTGAATAATATTGTTTTTTTCCCATCACGCCTTATAGGGGTAACTACCATTTCTTTTCTTCGCATAGACTGCTCCAAAAAGTCAAATAACATATTAGGCGCCTCTGGAAACTTCTCAAGCCAAAAAGGAATTTGCTCTCGAGTTTTTATGAAAGCACCTTTTACACCAACTCTCTCCTTAACCCAATTTTCTAAATAAGGCTTTGCGCAATCCCAAAGATTTAACTGAGGATATAATCTTCGGCCTAAAGACTCTACAGCAAATAGAGTTTTCTGCAGCAGAATTAATTGTGGCTGAACTGTCATTTCATATTTCTTGGCTGTATTAAATAAGTTTAGTAATAACTTTCCAAAACAAATCTCTTGCAAGGGGCGTGCAAAAACTGGTTCACAGACAGCACGTATATCCATCTCAAATTGATCAACTCTAATATTTGCAGGAACCCAACCTGAATCAACATGTAATTTTGCAACCCTACCATAGTCTCTGTTAAAAAAAGCCAGGAAGTTCTCAGCTATATAACGTTGATCTAATTCACTTAAAGCACCTACTATACCAAAATCAACCGCAATATATTTAGGGTTCTCAGGATCATGACAATCTACAAATATATTTCCAGGGTGCATATCTGCATGAAAGAATTTATCTTTAAATACCTGCCCAAAGAAAAGTTCTATTCCAATTTTTGCAAGTTTTTCCAGGTTGACTTTAGCCTTTTTTAAAGCTGGAATATCACCAATACTAACGCCAGTTATACGTTCTAACACTAAAACATTCTCACTACAGTAATCCCAATAAACAGTGGGGACGTATAAGAAATCACTATTATTATAGTTTCTTTTTATTTGAGAAGCATTGCCTGCTTCTCTCACTAGATTTAACTCGTTTAATATATTATGTTCGAATTCATCTATCACATCAGGCACTTTCAATCTACTTACACTCGATGATAACATTGTTAAAATTCTCTCAAGTGCTCGCATCATAGCAATATCATGTTTAATAGTTCTTGTTATTTTTGGGCGTAGGATCTTAACCACCACAGATTCGCCAGAATGCAAAACAGCAGTATGAACCTGGGCCACAGACGCTGAAGCAAGAGGACTCCTATCAAAGCTTTTAAATGCATCACTTATACCAATGCCTAAATCAGTCTCTATAATTTTAATGGCAATATCAGCAGGAAAAGGCTTAACTTTATCTTGTAATTTAGCAAGTTCACTAATATACATCTCAGGCAACATATCATGTCTGGTAGATAAAATTTGGCCGAACTTGACAAATGTAGGCCCGAGTGACTCAAGTGCTAACTTAAGCCGAACAGAATCAGACTTATTATTTTTTTTAAACCAAAACCTAGGCAATAAAAAACTTAAACAGCAAAACTTTGGCAGAGCTATTTGATCTAGCCCAAAACGCATAATTATAAATAGTATTTGTAAAATACGAAAAGTTCCTTTAAACATAAAGCACCTTATTTTTCTAACTGGGTTATTCGAGTCTCTAAACGAGCAACATCATCTCTTAGCTGATCTACTTCATCACTAAAAAATTCAATCTCTTCCTGCTCAGGAACTAACTCTATTTCATCCTGAATAAAGTCTTTTATATTATTTCCTGTAGATAGAGTTACATTATTAAATATCTCTCTTGCAGCTTTTAAGCCTACGCCAATAAAGCTAGCAGGAACATCTCCTATTTTAGTTGCTAAATATTGCTCCCAATCTATAGATGTTTTTTTAAGAACTTTAATCATCTTCATAACTACTGCTACATCACCACTAATTTTTAAGCCACTACTTGTAATATTCTCTTCACTGTTTATCTCACGTAAAACATTTATAAAATCAAATGTTGTGGCGCTTATTGTAGTAATGCTATTAGCTAATGGTTCTTCATCATAAAGCTTAACTTTATTTTCACAAAACTTGATATTTAATTTAAAATCTATGCCGATGAAATCAATAATAAGTAAGGCGCCTTCAAATTGAAGAATATCAGAACGCAAAACTTCATCTTCTAGTAAAATGGAATTTATTGCAGCTTCAATAGTTTTATTAAAGAGTTTTTGCATTAATACTTAACTCCCTTATGAATAGCAACTACACCAGAGCTTAAGTTAGTAATACTACAGCTATCAAATCCAGCCTCATAAAACCACTCTTGCAATTGCTCTTGATTAGGATGACGCCTTATAGACTCAACTAGATATCTATAGCTCTCACTATCACCTGCAAAAAACTTACCCAAACCTGGAATCACATTAAAAGAATATTTGTCATACGCATATGAAATGAGGCTGCTTTTAGGCTTAGAGAATTCCATAACTAGAACTGTGCCACCTGGTTTTACTATGCGATGCATTTCAGATAACGCCCTCTTCTTATCTGTTATATTACGTAGTCCAAACACCATTGTTACCAAATCAAAACTACTGTCTGCAAAAGGTAGGCTTTCGGAATTTGCAACTACAGGCTCTACCAAATGACTCAAACCAGCATCAAATATTTTATCGTAACCAATATCTAACATCTCTTTATTAATGTCAGACATGATAACGTTGCCACCTGTATCACCAAGTTCCTTTGTTAAAAGCATAGCCACATCACCTGTCCCTGATGCTAAATCACAAATTTTGTGCTTTGGCTTAATGCCAGCTAACTTAATCAAATATCTTTTCCATAAGCGATGCATGCCAAAAGACATAGCATCATTCATAAGGTCATACTTAGGTGCAACATTAGTGAAAATTTCTCCCACCTTACCTTGCTTTTCCTCAACAGGTATGTCTTTGAATCCAAAATCTATTTTTTCATGTTTTTGTTCTGTCATATTAATATTAATCGCATTAGTTAAGACAATAGGTACTTATTGATTCTACATGAAAATCAATATATTTAAAGCCCTATGGTAAGATAACTACACAAATTAAATATCTGGGATGGGAATAGTCCAAATAAAAGCAATACTGCTCCATTTGTGCACAATAGTGCTTTACACGGCATGCTACATATAATTGTAGCTGTGATGCTAGAATCATCATTGAAATAAATAGTTTTTATTACCCTTATATAATAATATGCTCCTAGCAAAGTAAATAACACTGCTAAAACTGCTACACTTATCATATGCTGGTGTATTAATATATCAAACACCCACATCTTCGCCATAAAGCCAACAATAGGCGGAACTCCAGCCATTGAGAATAAAGTCACTAGCAGTAATAATGAAAACAAAGGAGAAGCCTTATTCAAACCACTTAAATCATCTATATTACTTGGGTAACATTTTTTATTGTGCATGCTTAGCATAACCCCAAAAATAGCAAGATTGGCAATAATATAAACTATTATATAAAACAATGAAGCACTATAACCATAACTATCTGCAGTAGCTACTCCTAAAAGCATATATCCCATATGAGCTATTGATGAATATGCTAATAATCTTTTAAGATTAGTTTGTCTCAACGCCACCAAGTTACCAATAATTATTGATGAGATAGCTAGTAATAAAAATATTTTCGACCACAATATATACTCTGTAGCTAGTGCAAAAACAAAAATCCTCAACATTGCTGTTAATGTGGCTATTTTAGGCAATGTTGCTATCAACATAGTAACTGGCAAGGCAGATCCTTCATAGACATCTGGTGCCCACATATGTAAAGGTACCAATCCAAGTTTAAAGGCAAAACCTGCTGTGATAAAGACAATAGCTAGTGGTAATAAAAAACTATGGTTTTGCGCATGAGTTAATAAAAATACTTTTATTTCTGCAAGTGATAGTGATGCAGTAACACCATATAATAGCGAAAACCCATACAGCAACAAACATGAAGCAAGTGCGCCAGTAATAAAATACTTTAAACCAGCCTCAACACAAATAGAGTCATCTCGCCACAGAGCTACCATTGCATATATTGGAAGAGACATAACTTCGATACCCAAATAAACCATAAGTAAATTTGCAGCAGAAGATAAAATCATCATACCTAACAGCGATAAGAGAGCCAAAAGGTAATAATCACCGTTATTGTTTTTTAACTCTTTTACATAGCTCTTGCCATAGCAAAATATTATGCCCATACCGAAGATCAATAAACCCTTTACAAAAAATGAAAAGGCATCTATTTCTAGCAAATCAGAATACACCGAACCATAAGAAATAATATTTGCAGTGAAAAACAATGACATAAATGATATTGCTAATGTAATCTGCGAAGATAAATATACTTTTTCATAGCTGCACTTATCTACTAATAACCTAACTAGGATGGTTACAAATATTCCAAATAATAAAATCATCTCTGGCAGAATTGGGGCAAAATACTCTAAACCGAATAACATATTTATATCTCTCAAACTAATAACTTACTTTTTAATGATAGCATTAATAAATTATTAATACTTGCGTGCATAGGTTCTACCAAAAAATCTGGGTAAAGGCCTATTGCAAAAATAGCAAATACTAACATCCATAAAACAATTTTTTCTAAACAAGACACATCTTCAATTGGCATATCTAAACTTGGGTTCAAGGGTCCATAAAATACTCTTTTATACATCCAAAGAGTATACGATGCAGCAACAATTAATGTTAATGCAGCAGCAAATGAAATCCAAAAACTAGCTTTGTAAACACCAAGAATAACCATAAACTCTCCAACAAAACCAGATGTACCAGGTAGCCCTATATTAGCTAAAGCAAATACCAAGAAAAACGCTGCAAAGTAAGGCATCTTGTGTGCAAGGCCACCAAAATCAGATATGGTGCGCGTATGCAATTTATCATAAACAATTCCAAAGGCTAAAAACATAGCACCAGAACCAAAAGCATGTGCTATCATTTGTACCATTGCTCCCTCTAAAGCCAAAATAGGATCTTGATAATTGTGGGTAACAGCAAATATTTTATAAATGACAAAAAGGCCCAAAGTAACAAATCCCATATGTGCTACCGATGAATATGCAATCAAACGTTTCATATCAGTCTGCGCCAGAGCTACCGCACCTATATAAACTATTGCTAAAAGAGATAGTGCTATCATGTATGGAGCCATATACATATTTGCATCTGGAACAATAGGCAAGCAAAATCTAAAAAACCCATAAGCTCCAACTTTGAGCATTAGCGCTGCCAAAATAACAGAGCCACCTGCAGGAGCCTGAGTATGAGCGTCAGGTAACCATGTGTGCACAGGCCACATAGGCACTTTAACCCCAAAAGATAGAAAAAATGCAAAGAAGATAAATAGTTGCTCAGTCAAACTAAGGTTTAAACTATAAAAACTAGCAATACTAAAATCATTTGCAAGACTACCCATATACAAAATGGATATAAGTAATAGGGTCGACCCTAAAAAAGTGTACAAAAAGAATTTAATGGCGGCATACGACCTATTCTCACTACCCCAAATTCCAATACATAAATACATTGGGATTAACATAGCCTCCCAAAACACAAAATATAAAACAGCATCCGTTGCACAGAACACGCCATTTATAGCGGCTTGAATTAGAAAGAAAACAGCATAATATTGCTTAACTTTGTTTTTTATAAGCTGCCACGCAGCTAGTACAACCAATAGATGAGTATATGAAGCCAAAACCACTAGAGGCATAGAAATACCATCAACGCCCAATGAGTATCTAACTTTTAAAATATCAATCCAATTAAAGCTTTCAGAAAATTGCATAGTTGCTAATGAAGGATCAAATCTTGCATAAACACAAACACTTGCAGCTAGCAATAAAATACTAATAGAAAGTGAGAACCAACGAACCAGATTTGCTCTAGCATCACTACCGCACAATAAGACTGCAGCAGCAGCAAAAACTGGCAACCAAATTAAAAAACTCAATAAAGGGAATGTCATCTGCTAAATGCTCCAATATTTAAATATACAATACTACAAGAATAAAAATAGCCAAACCTAGTACCATGCCAAAAGTATAATGATATAAATACCCAGTTTGGAACTTACGCAAAAATCCTGATGCACTTAAGACCTCGTTTGCACTGCCATGGACTAAAATTTTATCTATCAGCAACATGTCGCCTACCTTATAACAACTAGTACTTATACGCTTTAGACCTTTGACAAAAAACCATTCATTAAATGTGTCAAAACCAAATTTAGCTATCAATACACGGTAAAACAAACTAAATTTAGCTGCGATAATATTAGGAAAATCTTTGTTAACTATGTATGAATAATAAGCTGTAATAAAACCTAATAAGGTCAGCCAGAAAGGCAGATGTTCAAATGCTTCAAAAAAGACTCCGTCGCCGACAGTGTATGGTATAGCCAAATCATTAGCTACATTAGCTGCATCTGGGCTCAAATATATTACGGAAGACAGTAAACCATCCAAAGGCATAAATATTGATGGGGCTAAGATGTACCCTGAACATATTGAGCCTATTGCTAGCAAAAACAAAGGTAGACAAATTGTCCATGTTGACTCAGTTATTTTACCACCTGTATATCTAGTTTCCCCAAAAAAGGTCATAAATAAAGCCCTAAAACTGTACAATGAGGTTACAAAAGCACCAATATTCAAACAAAAGATAGCCCAAGTTGCGCATGGTAATTCACTCAGACTAACAGCCTCTATTATTGCGTCTTTGGAGAAAAATCCAGCGAAAGGCGGAACAGCGGTTAATGCCAAAGTTCCAATTAAAAATGTCCAAAAAGTAACTGGCATATAATGGCGTAAGCCACCCATACGACGCATATCCTGTTCATGGTGCAATGCGACAATTACAGACCCAGCTCCTAAAAACAATAAAGCTTTAAAAAAGGCATGTGTTACTAAGTGAAACATTCCTACAGCATAAGCAGAGGCACCTGTGGCAGCTATCATATACCCTAATTGTGATAGAGTTGAATATGCGACTACTTTTTTAATATCATTTTGCACAAGGCCGACTAATCCTAGTAATAATGCTCCAGATGAACCAATAAACAGAATTATATTCAATACATCTGGGGCGTATTCAAACAAAGGTGACATTCTAGTAATCATATAAATTCCAGCTGTGACCATGGTGGCCGCGTGAATTAGAGCAGAAATTGGAGTTGGACCTTCCATAGACTCAGGCAGCCAAATATGCAATGGTATTTGTGCTGATTTACCCATAGCTCCGATAAATAAACAAAAGCATACTAGATCAATCAATGGAATAGATACATGTGGCAATATATTAACACTATGAGAAACTAATGACTGTGTATGCAGAAAAATTTTATTGTAATCTAGTGATCCTGTTGAAGCTAATAATGCAGCTATACCTAAAATAAAGCCAAAATCTCCAACTCTATTTACTAGAAATGCCTTTAAGCTACCAGAAGCAGCACTATCTCTATGAAACCAAAAACCAATAAGTAAATATGAGACAACCCCAACACCTTCCCAGCCAAAAAACAATTGCATGCAGTTGTTAGCCATAACCAATGCTAGCATTGCAAAAGTAAATAAAGACACGTATGAAAAGAAACGCTGATAACCTTTATCACCTTTCATATAGCCAATACTGTAAATATGGACTAACAATGATATAAATGTCACTATAAAAGCCATCATAATACTAAGTCTATCAACAAGAAAACCAACCTGAAAATTTGTACTTCCAGTTGATAGCCAATTATATAAAGTAAAATTAACACTAGGAACATTACCGAAATAACTTAAATTAACAAGAGCACATGCTGCTATGAATGCACAAAAAACATATGATATTGTTATGTAATGCGCACCTCTTGGTCCAATTTTTTTGGCAAATAACCCAGAAATAATAGCACCAACTAGTGGTGAAAATACTAATACCTCTGTTATTATGTGTATAGGTTTCATTTATCCCTACCCCTTAAGCTCAGCCATGGCATCTAAATCAACAGTTGCACGACTTCTATACATCAAAACAAAAATAGCAAGACCTATTGCAGATTCTGCAGCGGCTACTGCCAACACAAAAAATACAAATATCTGCCCTGAAAGGTCGTGATAATAATTGGAAAAAGCCACGAAATTAGTATTTACAGCAAGTAACATTAGCTCAATACACATAAGCAAAGCTATTACGTTTTTTCTATTAATAATAAGCCCAAATAAACTTATAACAAATAAAACAGCCCCCAAAACCAAATACTCTATTAGTAAACTCACTTGTCTTCTGCCTCCATTTTTACCATTCTGATTCTTGATTTGGGATCAGCAGCAACCTGGTTAGATATGCGCTGTTTTATCCTGCCGGCCTGTACTTCCCTTTTAGATAAAGCAATGGAAGCTATAATAGCAATCAATAACAAAATGGCTACAAGCTCAAATGCAATAACATAATCGGTATATAATACGCTAGATATATTCTCAGCACTGCCTAACATTGTAGGCCCATCATATGAGCTAAAACTTTGTAAACTGCTAAAATTGTCTGGGGAAAAAGCACGGTAGAATGCATATACAAAAACACTTGCTATAGCAATTAAAAATGGGAAAAAAGCCCACACTCTGTTTCTAGATGGTATTTTATCGGCATTAATCATTAAAACAACAAACAAAAATAGAGTCATAACCGCCCCTATGTAAACAAATATTAATGCCAATGACAAAAACTCAGCTTGCTGCAACATCCATAATACTGACGATGCAAAAAAAGCTAAAACCAAACTCAAAACTGATTTGACCGGATTTTTAGAAACAACCACAAGAGTAGCCGCGACTAATAATATCACTGCAAACTGATAAAAGACCAAAGTCACAATATCTATCATAATTTTCTACCTATAATCATCATCTTCAGCACGATTACTAGCTATTTTATCTTCGCAATAATCACCAATAGCCAATAAAGTTTCTTTGTCCATAATCTGAGTTTTTCTATCTAAGGTATAGTTAGACTCATCCGTCAAAACAATAGAGTCAACTGGGCATGCTTGCTCGCATAATCCACAATGTATACACTTAAATGCATCGATGTCAAACCTGGTTGTTCTTCTAGTCTCATCACTACGAACCTCTGACTCTATTTTAATTGCAAGAGCCGGGCAAACTGCCTCACATAGCTTACAAGCGATACACCTCTCCTCACCGTTAGGGTAACGTCTCAATGCCAGTAAACCTCTAAAACGCGCTGACTTTGGAGTGAATTCTTCAGGAAACTGAACAGTTTTTTTACGCTTAAAAAACTCTATACCTGTTATTTTAAGGCCACATAAAATGTCCCACAGAACAAAGCGCTTTATTAAATCTTTAAAACCCAATCTTGGCGCTAGTAAAAACCATAGGATCATCGCTACAAAAAACAGTAAGGACAATATTACAAATGAAATAATAAAATCTTGGCTTAACTGCATTTAAATAACCCCACCTAAAATTAAAACACCCTCAACAAAAATCCAAAATATAGTCACGGGAATTAAAACCTTCCAACCTAGCTGCATTAGCTGGTCATAACGATACCTAGGGAATGTAGCGCGCAACCACAACAACAAAAAACTAAAAAAACCTGTTTTAAGCAATAACCAAATAACTCCAGGAATAAATTCTAACAAACCTTCTAATACAGGGACTCCTTCAAATGGAGACAACCAACCACCTAGAAACAATAAAGCAGCTAAGATAGAAACTAAAATCATGTTCGCATATTCTGCTAGAAAAAACAATGCGAACCCCATTCCAGAATACTCAACATGAAAACCAGCAACTATTTCAGATTCACCTTCAGCAACGTCAAATGGAGCTCTATTAGTCTCTGCTACAGCTGAAATCCAATAAACTACGAACATAGGCAATAAAGGCAAAAAATACCAATGAAAAATATTGCCAGATTGGGCATTTACTATTGTAGATATATTCATGCTGCCAGCTGCCATTAAAACACCAACTAAAGCAAAACCCATGGCGATTTCATATGAGATAACCTGGGCAGCGCTTCGCATTGCACCTAAAAAAGCATATCTCGAGTTAGAGGCCCAACCTGCCATTAAAATTCCATAAGCACCCAAGGATGTCATCGCAAATAAATATAAAACACCTGCATTGGCATCAGCAACAACCCATCCATCAGCAAATGGAACAACAGCCCATGCTGAAATTGCAGGAGCAAGTGACAAAATTGGAGCGATAACAAAAATAAATTTATTACTTTTAGCCGGCAATAACAGCTCTTTAAAAAGAAGTTTAAGTGCATCAGCTATTGGCTGGCCTATACCTCTAGCTCCAGTCCTATTTGGACCCACACGAGCCTGCATATAACCTATAACCTTACGTTCTAATAAAGTATAGTAAGCAACCGCACCTAAAAGTGGCAGTATTACTAGTAATGACTTTAATACTGTTACAATAAAAAAATAAATTTCACCCATTAAGATTCAACCCCTACAACAGTTATTTTTCCATATGCGTTGCCTAAGTTATTATTACCATCTAGACCAGTTGACAAATAAATGTTTCCGTATGCAACTTTATCATCATGCAAACATATATACTTAGCTTGAACATCACCTTGCTGCAGTGCAACCTTAGCGCCATCGATAATATTTAGTTCTACCGCGTATTTCGGATTGATTCTGGCACAAGCGATATTTTCATCTAAAGTTTTTTGTAATGGCTCAGAACGCCTAACGGTTGCATCAGCTCTTACTGATGGCCAATGACCTATTCTGCTTATCTCAGATTTATCACTATAACTGGGCTCTATAAGATCCCAAAAACCATCATGGGATACATTGGCTAAACTAGACTCTAATATTGATGTTATCTCAGAACAATGGCTATAATTCAACTCTTCTATACCAAGTAAATTTGCAATAACCTTATAAACTTTCCATGCTGGCTTAGCCTCACCTGGTGGCATTACAGCTGCATTGAAACGTTGCAACTTGCCCTCGCAATTTATGAAACTGCCAGAAAACTCAGAAAAAGCGGCTGTCGGTAGAATAACATCAGCATAATCTAACATAGAATCAGAAACGAAAGACGTACTTGATATTACCAAATCGGCATCTTTCAAAGCATCTATAGCTAAATTGGGGTCAACAAAATCATATTCAGCTTCTTGGCCATGCATAAAATAAACTGGTAGTTTTTCTTGTAGCATTTCCAGTGCATTCAAACCTTTTTTTGATGCAGGCATCATAAACTCAGATCTATGAGAAACAGCTCCTGTTAGCCAAGCTCCTGCTGCATTTGCACCTTTTGTTAAGTGATGTAGGTTACCACCGAGTGTAACTTTTAACTGATATAGCCATGACCTTATTTTAGCTGCATCTATATGTGATTCAAGCTGCTCACCTGCTATAATTTCTACAGAGCCATTGGCAGCTTTAAGTTTAGCTACTAAGTCAAGTATTTCAGGGTCTTGAGCATATTGAGACGAAATATCGCCAACACTTAAATTTGTTGCCAGCATATGATTTACTGACACTAAAAACTCTAACATTTCACTGCTAGATATTATTTTTTTCCCAGAGAGACTACATGCGAAATCATAATCATATGAATTAATAACAAACAAAGAGCTGCCATTTTGAACTGCCTGCCTAATCTTGTGAAATAATAATGGTTGCTCTTCTCTTGCATTAGAACCAATCAAAATAATTAGCTTAGAATTTGCAAAAGTGGCTATCGGCTTTACCATAGCGGGAAATGTTGTGAAGCTACCTTCATCTGTAAAATCATTTACAGTAACTCTGTGATCAATATTATTACTGCCTATAGCACGAATCAGTTTTTGAAATAAAAATAGTTCTTCGCATGAAGAGTTTGCTGAAATCAAAGCGCCTATTTGGTCAGTTTTTTTCGCATCCATAATAGCTTTTAGACTATCTGCAACGTAATTTAATGCGGTTTGCCAACTAACATTTTTCCATTTGCCATTCTGCTTTAACATTGGTGAATGAGCTCTATCTGTTGAGTTTAAACCTGCATAGCTAAAACGATCTCTATCAGAAATCCATATCTCGTTAATATCTTCATTCTCCCTTGGCAAGACTCTCATGATCTTGGAGCCATTATCCGAGCTATCAGCAAAAGAATGAAAATACATGTTAGAGCCAACACAGTCATGTGGTGAGACAGAAAGGTGTTGCTGAAACTCCCAACTCCGACCAGTATACTTAAATGGCTTTGATGTTAATGCACCAACTGGGCACAAATCAATAACATTACCAGAAAGCTCTCCCTGTAGCCCCCTCTCTAGATATGTGCCGATGTTCATGTCACCACCACGACCAAAAGCGCCTAACTGTTTTTGACCACCAATATCTTCGCAAAATCTGATGCAGCGCGTACAATGGATACATCTTGTCATCTCAGTTCCGACTAAGCTACCTAGATCTTCATCAGAAACTACTCTTTTTTCACTATCAAAGCGTGATCTATCAGCGCCGTGTGATACCGCAACATCTTGCAACTCACACTCACCGCCTTGATCACATATAGGGCAATCTAAAGGATGATTAACCAATAAAAATTCCATAACTGCCTGTTGTGACTTAACTGTGGCTTTTGATTTTGTAAACGCCTTCATTCCTGGAGTAACAGGAGTCGCACAAGCTGGCAATGTCTTGGGAGAGTTTTCTACTTCAACAAGACACATTCTACAATTAGCAGCTATTTTTAATTTTTTATGATAGCAAAATCTTGGGATATAAATACCCTCTCTATCAGCTACCTGAATTAACATCTCACCAGGTTTGGCTGATAACTTTATACCATCAATTTCTATATCAATATTCTCTTTTTTCATACAACCAACCTAGTCATTGCCTGTTACTGATTTAGATCCAGTAATCATACTGTTACCATGCGCCACAAAATAATCGAACTCATGTCTAAAGTGCTCTAAAAAACTTAAAATTGGCCATGCAAACGCTTCACCAAAAGCACAAATAGTACGCCCTTCAACATTTTTTGCAATTTCAGATAGTTTTTCAACATCTCCAGGGACTCCATTACCCTGCAATATTTTATTCGTTATTTTTGCAACCCAACCGGTTCCTTCGCGGCAAGGCACACACTGGCCACAAGACTCATCTTCATAAAAATGCAGGACATTAGCAAGGGCTTCGACCATACAAGTTGAATCATCCATAACGATAACTCCACCAGATCCAAGCCCAGAACCTATACCAGAAAAAGTTTCATAATCCATATTTAGATCAAGCATTTTCTCCCCAGGCACAATTTTCATAGAACTACCACCAGGAATAACCGCTTTACAAGACCGTCCCTCTTTAATACCACCACACAGGTCTAATAATTCCCGAAATGGGGTGCCAAGTGGCAATTCAAAAACTCCAGGCTTTTCAACATGACCACTAACACAAAATATCTTTGTACCACCGCTCTTTTCAGTACCTAAACCTGCAAACCACTCCGGGCCTTTTTCCAAAATAACAGGTATAGAGGCTAATGTTTCGGTATTATTAACAGTAGTTGGCATACCATACAAACCATAATTAGCTGGAAATGGTGGTTTATATCTTGGCATAGCACGCTTTCCCTCAAGAGACTCTATCATCGCAGTTTCTTCACCCACAATATAGGACCCCGCCCCCAACACATTGTATAACCTAAAGTTAATACCTGACCCCAGCATGTCTTCACCAATTAATCCTGCAGCCTTAGCCTCTTCTAGTGCTTTTTCACAGCTTTCATACTGGTGCAGAAACTCACCCCTCATGTAATTATAACTGTCCTCTATACCCATTGCATAAGCTGCAATTGCCATGCCTTCTATTAACTGATGAGGATTGTGAGATAGAATCAGAGTATCTTTACATGTTCCAGGCTCGCCTTCATCTGAATTGCAGATAAGGTATTTCTTGCCTTTATGATCTTTTGGCATAAAAGTCCACTTTAATCCAGTAGGAAAGCCAGCACCACCACGCCCTCTTAATCCAGATGCTTTTATTTTATCTATCAACGATTCAACCGATGGTTTGGTCGCCAAAATATCACGCCAAACTTTATAACCACCAATAGCTTCATATGTAGCTAATGATGCTCGATCCTTAAGATCCATAGTACGGAGACATATACTGTTAATTTCCATCTGTACTAAGCTCCTTCTCTAGTCCAACTATTATCTCATCAACCTTATCTTCAGTTAAATTTTCATGGTAGGTTTTATCGTTGACAATCATTACCGGAGCACTACTACAAGCGGCTAAGCATTCTGCATAATCTAAAGTAAACTTACCATCAGATGTGGTCTGACCTATATTTATACCAAGTTTTTTAACTAAGTGTTGTAATATTTTACCACTGCCACAAAGACTACAAGAAATACTATTACACACTTTTATATGATATTTCCCAGTTGGCTTTAGCTTGTACATGCTATAAAAACTAGCAACTTCATAGACTTCAATATATGAAATACCTAAATAAGATGCCACGTTATCAAGCAGCTCTCTATATAAATAACCATACTCATCTTGAACAATTCTAAGTGACATCAATACTGCAGAACGTTTTTTGTCTGCTGGATACTTTGCAAGTTCTTTGTCAATGGCTGTGCATATTTTTGCTGGGAAACCATCTAAGTTAACGTTACTCATCGATCTATCTCCCCAAATACAACATCAAGCGTTGATATAATTGCTGGTACATCTGCTAAATTATGACCTTTAGTCATCATATTCATTGCAGCTAAATGTGGAAAACCAGGCGCTCTAATTTTCATTCTATATGGTTTGTTGGCCCCATCTGACACAAGATATATTCCAAATTCACCTTTAGGCTGCTCAACGGCAGCATACACCTCAGACTTAGGCAATGAAAACCCTTCTGAAAACAGCTTGAAATGGTGAATTAATGCCTCCATATTACCTTTCATATCATCCCTTTTGGGACTACTGAACTTAGTGTCATTACAAATAACAGGTCCTGGATTATCACGCAACCATTTAACAGTTTGTCTAATTATTTTATTTGACTCACGCATCTCTGCAATACGTACTAAATAGCGATCATAACAATCACCATTAACCCCAACTGGAATATCAAAATTCAAATCTGAATATACTTCGTATGGCTGTTTTTTTCTTAAATCCCACTCAATACCAGAACCTCTCAGCATTGGCCCTGTAAAACCATAATTAATAGCATCTTCTGGTGAAACAATGCCTATATCAACAGTGCGCTGCTTCCAAATTCTATTTTGTGTTAAAAGTCCTTCATACTGGTCAACGCAGGCCGGAAATCTTTCAGTGAAATCCCAGATAAAATCTAGTAAACTTCCTTCTCTGGCCTCATTTCTCTTTTTAGTTCTGTTTTTATCATTCCATACTGACTCTTTATACTGAGGCATTTTATCTGGCAAATCTCGGTAAACGCCTCCAGGCCTATAGTAAGTTGCATGCATTCTAGCACCAGACACAGCTTCATAACAATCTACTAAATCTTCTCTCTCACGAAAGCAGTACAGCAGCACAGACATTGCACCCAAATCTATAGCATGAGCTCCTAGCCATAATAAGTGATTTAAAACTCTTGTTATTTCATCAAACAACACCCTTATATACTGAGCCCTCACAGGAACCTCTAAACCAGCCATTTTTTCTATAGCCATAACATATGCATGTTCGTTAACCATCATAGACACATAATCTAAACGATCCATATAACCGATGCTCTGCATGTATGGCTTATTTTCAACTAATTTTTCAGTAGCACGGTGTAATAAACCTATATGAGGGTCAACACCAGTTATAACCTCACCATTTAAATCCAAAAGCAAACGTAGAACACCATGAGCAGAAGGATGCTGGGGACCAAAGTTTATTGTATATTCTTTTAAATCAGGCACAATCTTCTCCCCCTTTATGCGAAGCAACATCGTTATTTCTGATAACCTTAGGTATTACAACTCTATTTTTTATATTTACTTTTTCATATACGCATTTACCAGCCTTAGCATCATAACGCATTTCAACATGACCTTCTAATGGAAAGTCTTTTCGCATAGGATGACCAACAAAGCCATAATCGGTTAAAATCCTTCTTAAATCAGGATGATCTTCAAAAAAAACACCAAATAAATCAAAAGCCTCACGTTCATACCAGTCAGCATTTGGCCAAACAGAACAAATTGATGAAATATTTAAATCTTCTTCTGACAAAAAAACTTTTAATCGTAAGCGAGTGTTATAGGTCAAAGACAAAAAATTATAAACTACAGCATACCTGCTGTTAAAAGTTGCGCTTGGCTTCAAATCAGTTTTAGCCCTTGAGAAACCCGTATCAGTTGCTCTTTCAGTAATCCATTCACTCTGACCATAAAACAAATAATCAATAGCAGACAAGTCTATCAACTGATTGAACAATAATCTGTCATCAAACTTTAGTAACTGACAAATATCTAAAATATCAGAAGCTTCTACTATAGCTGTAACCTCATTGTTTTCTACTTTTAACTCGATTTTGCTAGAAAACACAGCCGTCAAGTTTTTTACCAACCCTGTAGTTTTATCTACCACTCTACTTATCCCCTTGCCTATAAATGGTATTGATATCTTTGCCTGCAATTTTTCTCTTTAATTCCATAATCCCGTATAACAGAGCCTCTGCAGAAGGAGGACAGCCTGGAACATACACATCAACCGGAACTATACGATCACAACCTCTGACCACAGAGTAAGAGTAATGGTAATAACCTCCTCCATTAGCACAAGAACCCATAGAAATAACATATCGCGGCTCTGGCATTTGATCATATACTTTACGCAATGCTGGAGCCATTTTATTGCACAATGTTCCTGCCACTATCATCAAGTCAGACTGCCTGGGGCTAGGCCTAAACAAGCAGCCAAAACGATCCAAATCATATCTAGCTGCACCAGCATGCATCATTTCAACTGCACAACACGCCAAACCGAATGTCATTGGAAATAAAGATCCATTTTGAGCCCATGAAACAATGTCATCTAACTTTGTCAGAGCATAACCATCTGTATTAAAAGTTTCTATTCCCACTCTAAAGCACCCCTTTGCCACTCATAAATGAAACCAACAACCAAAACAAGCAAAAAAAATGAAATAGCCGCAAAACCAGGCCAGCCTAATTTTCTAACTGATACAGCCCATGGAAATAAAAAGGCAGTTTCTAAATCAAAAATTATAAATAAAATTGCAACCAAGTAAAACTTAATATCAAATGGATCTCTTGCATCAGAAAAAGGATTAAAACCACACTCGTATGGTGATAGTTTTTCGGGATCTGGCCTGTGTGGACCAAGGATTCTTCCTGCTAATAGTGGTATGCAACCTAAAAACAAACCAATACCTATAAATATTAATACTGGAAAATAATCTTGTAACAACTCAAACTCCTTTGTTGATTTCTAATTATTGTGCCGAAGATCGGACTCGAACCGATACGACCTAATGGCCACTGCCCCCTCAAGGCAGCGTGTCTACCAATTCCACCACTTCGGCTTTAACTTACTTCTGACCACCCTTTGAATTACTTTCGCTAGGTGATACTACTTCCTTAACTATAATCGCAGACTTATCAGCTTTTGTCATGCTAATATAGCCTAAATTTAGGCTGCTTGTAAAAAACGCAATTGCAAACCAAGTTGTTAACTTTACTAGAAAGCTGGTTGTTGTTTGAGCACCAAAAGATCCACCACTACTACTACCGAAAAGTGCACCCATATTAGCACCTTTTCCATGCTGAATAAGTACTAAACCTGTTAAACAAACACAAATAATTACATGTACTGCAAGTAAGACTTGTTGCATAACTCTACTACCTCTCTAAATGTACTGGGGTCTAATGAAGCCCCTCCTACTAAACCACCGTCCACATCGGGACAATTAAAAATATTTTTACAGTTGCCACTGTTAAGACTACCACCATACAATATACGTGTGCTCTTTGCAATTTCATTATTAAATTTAGCTAATGAGGATCTAATAAACCTATGAACATCTTGAATCTGATCAATACCTGGCACTTTACCAGTGCCAATAGCCCACACTGGCTCATACGCAATTAAAAATTCTTGAGTACAATATTCGTTAAAATCATCATGCTTGAATATGGCATTACACTGGCTTTCTATAACCTTGAATGTTTCATTGTTTTCTCGAGCACCTAGCGTCTCACCAACGCACAAAATGGGCTTTATTCCAGACTTAAGTGCCGCAAAAAATTTATTTGCCACCTCTAAATTATTTTCGTTATACAAAGTACGCCTTTCAGAATGCCCTACTAAAACATACTCACAAGCAAAATCTTGCAGCATAGTGCTAGATGTTTCTCCAGTAAAAGCACCAGAGTGATGCTCAGATATGTTCTGCGCTCCCAACTTAACTTTTGTAGATCCTAGCATATTTTGCGCTAACTGCAGATAAACAAATGGCGGCAATACGGCAACTTCAGTAGCTAAGTCAGATGCCGAAAACTTATTGAAAAAGCCTTCAATAAATGCATTGCTACCATGCATTTTCCAGTTACCCACAACCACAGGAGATCTTGACATATATAATATCCTTTACAATAAAAATTGAAATCCAATTGTAAACTCTAAAAATTACATTTTCAATAATTAGTATTAAAACACAAATTCTAAATTAACTTTCAGCTTTCAATCACTTCAATAAGATAATATAATTTAGAAGATTTACTAGGGGGAAAAGTGCTAAAACTATTGTTTGGAAATTCAAGATCATTAATATATGAAGCCACAAAAGAAGGTGATACAGAAACAGTTATTAACCTTATCAAAGCTAATCATAACGTAAACAAAACTGGAGAATATAACAACTCCCCTCTCCACCTTGCAATAATATACAGGCATGATGATATTCTTGATGTGCTGCTAGCACATAACGCCAAGCCAAATTCCACAAATGAACATGGCATAACCCCACTACAAATAGCTGTATACTATGGCTGTACAAAAAACATCCGAAAACTACTTGAAAAAGGAGCCCATCCGGACACTTACAACAAAGTAGGCTCAACCGCACTCTTGATAGCAGTAAAATATAAAAATGTCGGAGCTGTAAAACTACTTCTAGAATTTAATGCAGACTTCACCAAAACGAATAACAATTTTTCAACACCTCTTTATATAGCCGCAATAAACGGCGATGAAGACTCAGAAAAATTACTCCTAGCTGCAGGCGCAAAAGCAAATGCAAAGCACAATCACGATAAGTGTCCAGGAGTGATGGCTGCATATAATGGTCACTACAAAGTATCAAATATACTATTCTCACACCGGTATAACACCAGGCAGAAAGAGCAAGAAAAAAAACTAGCAGAAGCTAATAGAAAAATGGTTTCTACTGATACAATATTGAATGGAACCAAACCTTGCAAAGCTGAAACAATTGCCACAACAGCAGAAAACATGACTAACAAAGCAAGTCGCAAAATTAAAAGAGAAGTATTTGAAATAGAAACGCCTGATAACTCACAAAAACAGAAGTCACCAAGATTTTAAACCTAATACAAATAGATTAATAAGATAAAAAACAATAACATTCACT
>Ga0066609_10000839_pt1 | contig 19218 bp, 12 predicted proteins | sample SaaInlV_DNA_150m_FD_60378 | JGI IMG/M metagenome (GOLD analysis project Ga0066609, IMG submission 60378) | Marine microbial communities from expanding oxygen minimum zones in the Saanich Inlet - SI075_LV_DNA_150m | ecosystem: Environmental > Aquatic > Marine > Unclassified | place: British...
AGAAGAGTTTAAATATGCATGAAATTTAGTGATAATTTTTTAATCTAGATATTGGGACAGGCAATACTGTATTTCCCTAAATATTACTCTTCACTAAACTTGATAGGTCCCTTTACATCTAAATGTACATCTAATTGGCTAAAGGCAATTACTAGCCCAGCATCTTTAGATAATTTTTCAATCTTATAACGCACATTACTTTGAATAATTTCCTGTTGCAGGTGATTTTTTATTTTTATATAGAACTTAACAGAAAATATCAATGAACTAGATCCGAAATCATTAAAAGTAACTATCGTCTCTAGCTTATGAACTATTTCATCTGTAGCTGCTACTGCTTTTTTCAATATTTCTGTTACAGTATCGGTATCACTACCATAATTAAACCCAACAACCACATCAATAAGAACCGCCCGCTCAACTAAGGTGAAATTTACAACCCTTTGACTTAAAACCATTGAGTTGGGCACTATAACACAAGTATTGTACATAGTTCTGATCCTAGTACTTCTTGCACCTAAATGTTCAACAACACCTTTTAAATCATCGATTTCAATAACATCGCCAATTCTTATAGGTTGCTCAGCCAAGAGAATCAAACCACTCATGAAATTGTTAACTATGCTCTGAGAACCGAACCCCACGCCAATAACTACAGCTCCCCCAATTATGGTAAACGTTGTCAATGGAATGTTTGCTATGTTTAAAGCTAGCAATACAAGAATAATTATTGCTACATAGTAGAATATGTTACCAAAAGTAGCTATTTGTTGTCGTTCAAAAGTATTGTTTTTTATTAAATATACAGTTATTTTATTTCTTAGTTTTCTTGCCAGCCAAAATGCTAACGAAACAAAAACTAATCCAGCAACCAAATTACCGACACTAATATGATGATCTGAAACATCAAATAATTTAATATTCCACACTTCCAACAAAAACTTGAAAATCTCACTTTTAAAATCATCTTCAAGAACTACTTTCACTTACATGCCCCAATTTAGAGTCCACAATTTTAAATATAGTAATATACCCGAAGCCATTAAGACCTACTCTTGACCTAAGGGATGCGTCTCTCTAATTGTCAATAATTAGTCTAAATCTAGAATATTATTATAATGATGGTAAAATTTTCTTAAAAACTTAATAATTTATCGATAATAAATCCTTGAAGAAGAACGCCTATCTCCTTTTCTGGCTCAGAGGTTTCACATTCAGCCATTAGATGTTCACAAATACTACCAAATGGCAGGCCTTCCTGTACTAAATGTAAAAATTTCAGTTTCACATTACTTAATTTGCAGTATTTAATTTTTTCTTGCACTCTCCAAAAGACATAATTGCAAGCAATAGGTAATTCTTTCACTTTAGTTTGACAACCCAAGTTAACAGACTTTTCCCAAGTAGCTACTACGTCATATTTAAAATTAACTATGCTAACATTTGCAGCTAATGTAAAATGTAGTGCTCCCCAGCACATAGGTTGGATTGCATTTAATTCATTTGTTTTAATAGGATCTGCACCTTGAAGCTGTACTGCCTTATATACGCTCAATTCTAAACATGCCATCTCATGAATATAGCCGCCTTCAAATACCTCTTTAATATAATCTGCAAAACCTAATGAAACTATATTAATTGATGCTTCATTTGAAGGATGCTCACTTATATAATCAAATGCTGTACTTTTAAATGCATCATTCCCCAGCAAGTCAAAAGTGGTTGAATAACTTTTGCATAACGAGCTTACCAACCTTATGATGTATGCATTCTCATATATTTTAAATCTTGCTCTAGATCTATCATCGAGATATTTCTCAATATCAGTGTTATCAGGCTCACGCAACCGCTTTAAAAAAGCATCTTGGATTAGTTTCAAAGGTTTATTGGTCATAACAAAGCTCCTGCCCCTGCTTTGTTGATACTTGGGTGGTAATATCTTGTAATTTTTGTACCTCTACCAGTAAAGTATCAAGGCTAGGTATTTTCTCATCCCACTCTATCATTGATGATACAGCCCCAAAGCGCTCGATAGTATACCTATACAATTCCAATACCTCAGATATAACATAGTCATCATGTGTATCTATTATGTAGTCACCATAATTACTATGTCCGGCAACATGAATTTGCTGTATTCTGTCCGCAGGCAAACTATCAATATAACTATATGGGTCAAAGCTATGATTATATGAGCTTACATAAACATTATTTACATCTAATAGCATTAGAGCGCCAGTCTTGAGTAATAACTCAGCTATAAAATCTTCTTCTTTAAATGTTGAGACATTAAACTCTATATATGTTGATGGATTTTCAAGAACTATTGCCATTCCTAAATAGTCTTGAACCAATTTCACTTGATCGGATAAAAAGTTTAATGTGTTTTTATTATATGGCAAAGGCAATAAATCATGAGAATTATGTGAGCTCTTACCTGTAAAACAGATATGATCAGACACCCACTTAGGTTTAATATGCTTTATTAAGGTTTGTAACTCTTTTAAATATTTTCTATTCACACCACATGCATTACCAATCCCCATGCCTATACCATGAAGGACTACAGGGTAATGCTCAGAGACTTTCTCTAGAAAATGCATCGGTCTACTACCAAGAACTAGATAATTCTCTGTAACTGCCTCAAACCAATCTATCTCTGGTAACTGTGATAAAATATCATTGTAATGTACAGAGCGCAGGCCAAGACCATAGCCTAAAAACGGATACTTCATGGTCACATCCTCAATATATGTTCGACTATTGTATCACAACAAATAAATGTATCATTCAGCACAACTTTTAACTCTGTAGGACTTAAGATAGATAAATTAAAATTCATCTTACTTTCACTACTATCTTATATCCTGACCATAGATATAAAGGGAAGTTATTATGTAAACTTGTAGTTCTTTTAACCACTGCTACAATATGAAAATGGGACGTAAATCAACCATTGAAAAAGCTATGCAATTTCACCAGAATGGTGAATATGATAAAGCTTATAATACCTGCCAAAAAATAGTAAAATCTAATCCTGAAAATATTGATGCTCTACAATTGCAAGGTGCCTTATGTATTAATCTTGATAAATTTAATGAAGCTGAACATTTATTGTCTAAAGCTATCCTCCTTCTTCCAAACCAAGCAATATTCCATACTAACCTTGCTATTGCATTAGATAGACAAAATAAATTTAAAAAAGCCCAAAAGCATTTTGAAATATCACTAAACCTTGATACTGATAACTACATGACCTTATTTGCTTACGCTAGATCACTAGAGCTCCAAAACAACTTAGAACATTCAAAGAACTTATATCTTAAAGTATTAAAAATAGTACCAACTCATGAGGGGGCTATGTTAAATTTAGCAAGCATCTACATTTCTAAAGATAACATCCCTGATGCTTTAGTGATGCTTGAATCAATACTAGAAAATAATCCAGAAAATGCCAGAGCATTAAATAACCTAGGAAATGTTTACAGAAAAACAGATCTTGATAAAGCTGTAGACTATTTTTATAAGGCTACATTAATAGACGCAACACTAGCTCCTGCTCTTACCAACTTATTATTGTGTGCAGCGAATATCAGTGATTGGAATAAAGCAGATCACGCCAGACACCACTTGAAATCACATAAAACCTCAATACCTCCTTTACTATTTATCAATGAAGACACAAACAACTTAGTCTCAAATATTGAGAATGCAAAACAGTTCATACCTCACATATCAAGTCAGCATCAATTCAAGCATAGAAGGAAAAATAACGTTCGCCCCGTAATTGGCTATCTAAGCTGTGATTTTTTTGATCATGCCACAGCACACCTAATGCAAGGGTTATTCGAAGAGCATAACTATAAAATGAATGAAATACATATTTTTTCTTATGGGAAGAATGATAGTAATTCATATTTAATCGAAATTAAAAAGCATGTGAAAAATTTTCATGACATCTCTGAGTATGACGACCACTCTGCCGCAAAATATATTTTTGATAAAAGCATAGATATTTTGATAGATCTTAAGGGGCATACTCAAAATTCAAGACTTAGAATTTTAGCTTATCGTCCAGCTCCAATACAGGCTCACTATTTAGGTTTCCCTGATACTGTTGGTGCAAACTATATCGATTATTACATTGGCGATGAAATCATAACTCCCAAGTCAATGCAGAATGATTTTGTTGAAGAAATAATAAATTTACCACACTGCTATCAAGTTAATATGCTACAAAGCATGTATGCACCGCCATCAAGACTTGAGAATAATTTGCCTGAAAATGGTTTCATTTTTGCCTCATTCAATCAAAACTATAAGATTTCAAAAGAATGTTTCAATGCATGGATGAAAATTCTTCAAAGAACTAGTAATACCTATTTATGGCTAATAGCGGGAACCCAAGCAACTGAGACTAATATTTTATCTCATGCGAGCAAATATAATATAGCTAAAGAACGAATTGTTTTTGCAGAGGGCTTATCAAAACACAAGCATCTAAATAGATTGCAACTTGCGGATTTAGCCCTAGATACCATTAATTATAATGGTCATACAACAACAAGTGACTGCCTAATGGCTAATGTACCAGTTATAACTATCCAGGGTCATCATACTGCCGCTCGCGTTAGTGCTAGCATTCTAAATGAAGTAAAACTAAATGAGCTTATAACACACTCACTAGATGAATATATCAATCTTGCTATATCACTAGCTCAACATAACAAGAGTAATGCCCTGAAAAATAAATTAAAGAAAAATATAGATTCTTGTATCATGTTTAAACCCAAAGCGTTTGCTCAATCACTAGAAAATTTATACCAAGAACTATACGACAAAAACAAATGACTTTTAAAAATCATCCATATTGAGCACTCTTATCTACTTGAGAAATCACTTGAAAAATATTACCCCCCAGCACGAGGAGGAGCTATACCACGTTCAGCTGAAGGTGTTTTATCAAGATCTAACGATCTTTCATGTGGTGGTATCTCCGCTTGATGTGAATTTCTAACTTCAGATGGCTCTGAACGAAGGATCTGCTGTGCTCGCAGATGCTCTCGGTTAAGAATTTCTTCACTTAAATCCATAGCATCTTCACGTAAATCACCCCTATAACATTCCGGGCGTAATACGTCACTCAAAGCTCTACGAATACCCTGAAACGGTGACACGACCAAGTTAAATAGCTTGTTAATCAAACCGACAGACTTATACGCAGCATATTTCAATGCTCGATACGCAGTGCATTCTGCAATAGTCACATCAGTAAATGGAATTTTTATATTATTACTCATAGCTTCTTTCATCTTGGCAAAGCTATCCGGTGAGCTATTTGTAATGATGGTATGCTTAGCTGCCATACCATGCTCTAATGATAATGAGCGCGTTATAACATGTGATTCAACCGGAGCAACCTGTTCATGTTCAAGATAACCCCATAACCATCTATTCGTTTCCATATCAGTCTCTACATATTTGGCATCTACTTTACCAGCAAATAGTGGGTCACTTGGATCTGCATCCATCATACCCTGACTTTTTGTCGTATATTTAAGTAAGTCTCCATTAACATGTAGATTCATTTCTGCTTTTTTAAAATCTGTATCACTACATAAATATGCCGTTGCAGCATGACGAGCATCAGCCACTTCTTGTGTCATTCCAGCACCTCTATCTGAACACCTTGAAACCAAACAAATATTATCAGTATTTATACTAGATATGTCGCCCTCATTGTATTTCCTGTTTTCATTATACCCCATTCCAAATCTTCTATCCTTTTCCCCTAAACAAGTCATTAAAGCATCTTCATAATGTTCCTGTATATTTGTATTTTTTGAACTTTTATATGCTGCATTAATCTGTTCTAGTGGATCCCCTCCATCCATTTCTCTTTTATCTTTATTGTATTTATTTTGAGCCATGGCCTCTAAAATTATTAAATCCATATTATATGAATCACCACCACCTAGACTGTGACCGAAAGTTTCTATTTCAATTTTCTTGCCTGGATATAGCCTGTTTAATTCGGCTATTTTATGATTCAGCTCCCTTACAATCGTTTGCCTATAATTTTTGGGATGATTAGGGGAAAACTCATCTAAACCCGCAGAAATTGGATGTAAATCTCTAACAACACCCTCAATACTATGTGTGCCAGGCATATTAATAATTAATGGTATTGTGTCACCTTCAATTTCAAGTCCTTTAACTGGAGTATAAAGTCCTACGCCCAAGCCATCTTCATCACGGATCACTCCTTTGACTTCAAAATCACACATTTCCCCACTACGCCTAGGTAAACAGACAATATGTCCATCACGTTGATACTGATCTTTATACGATAAATTATGCGCCATGTATTCAGCTCTGCCTGTTAGCAATACATCAGAAACTTTATTTGCAATTATAGATTTAACTTGTTCAAGCTCATCAACACTATGTTCTTGTTTAGAAAAATATTCGGATATTTTAACCATCTCGCTTTCAGTACTAGAGCTTTTAAAAACTGGATAAGATGTGAAAAAATCATCAAGCTTTTGCACATGATTTAATTTTTTCAATATGTCAGCAGCCATAATCTCTGGAGTTTTATGCTCACCAGCCTCATCATTTGAAAAGTTGCGTGCTTGTGCTTGCGCACTTAAAAATTGAACATCATTGAGGAAATTTTTATTGGCTTTATTTTCAAATGCTGTAACCGTAAATATAGCTGCAGAAATTGTTTGGCCATTTCCTGCGGATATACTATCAGCATATTTTTCTAAAGTTTTCCGCATAACAACTCCTGCAAGCTTATCTGCAATAGCTCCAAGATAAACACCAAGCTGCTTGTACCAGGGAAGGCTATAAATAGGTATCTTATTTTGTTTACGTTTATCAAAATCACGTAATACTCGAAGCGGCAAGCCTAGTTTTTCCGAATCTAATGATGCCTCCAAAATTTGATTCAGAGAATCTGCTGCTTCTGGCGGCATTGTTTTCAAATCATCCATATTATAAGTAGAGCCTACTCCAATGATCATAGCCCTCAAGTTATCATAGGTCACAGGATGATCTACTGTTGCATCGCCTTTTAATCCATATCGGTCATAGACATTCTTAATAATATCGATTCCAAAATACATCGAAAATAATACTAACTGCTCTTGTGTTAACTCTCCTCTTAGCTCTTCATTTTGAATACAATCCTTTATCATTATATTAACTTCATCTATTCCCGCAGAATTAATTATTGGTACTTCATGCTCATCAAGCTCAAGATACCCAGATTTTCTAACTCCTTCTTCTTTTGGGGTAATTAATTCTTTAGCCTTCCTATTTACCCAACTTGTACTCAATACGGAAGAATCAACTTTATTTTTCTTGGCAATTTTAACCTCTTGCTCTTTTTGTCTCTTTTTTAAAGAATTTAAGTCTATACCAAGCTCTTTAGCTACTTTTTTATTTTTAACCATTTCTAAAGTATTATTTATATCAGCAAGCTCGTAAAATTCTTCACCATAACCAATCAAATTACCTAAATCATCTTGTAGCTCAGGTGATACATAGACTAGTAATAACGATATTTTATTTGATCTTTTAATACTATCAAGCCAAGTATTAAACTGATCATATGTGTCATGACTTGCAAAACCATCCTCTGTAGTTTTATCTATAAACATACTCATGTTTTCAACAATTTCAGTGCTATATAAATGTCTATAATAAATACTAATTAATTCATCCTTTTCTCTATTTTCAGCAACATCACTAAGTCCCGCAATTGCCATCTCCATATCTAATAACATTTGATGTCTTTCTGCAAAATTCGTATTATCTAGAACCGAGTCTAATTTTTTGGCAATAATGGCTACTTCATCATCTCTACCTTCATACAATTTTTTCAATGCTAAGGCATCGCTCCTGGTTGTTACCTGATAATCACGATACATCTTCACACTGATATCATCCATGCTATTTTTCATATCATCAAAGATTTTCTGTTCACTACTATTCACTGCTAAATTTCTCATTTATCAATCAACCTGTTATTTAGACAATAATAAAATAATTACTGTTAATTTAGGTGTAACAGCACTAAAACTCTAAAATATAAAGCTCACCTCAGGCCTTTCAAAAGTTTTATATCGAATACATACTGTATGACAAACAGAAAGAATCCATTTTCATTACAAAGAGATTGTTAGCAAAACGGAAATCATATAAAGAGAATTTAGTTAAAGTAAAAAAAGATAGACAAAGGAAGAACCATATAGCCATAATATAAAATATGTCTTTTTACAGGCATAGGCAGACCCAAGCCAACATCATTAATCTCATTTAAATTGCGGTACCTTTTGTTATTTCAAAAGTCTTCTCTGGCTCTAGAGGGTCAGGCTTAGGCTCTGATGTTGGTAGTGACCTCTTTGCACCAATAGATTCCATACCTTGGCTTTGGCTCTGGCTCTGGCTCTGGCTCTGGCTCTGGCTCTGGCTCTGGCTCTGGCTCTGACTCTGACTCTGGCTCTGACTCTGGCTCTGGCTCTGGTTCTGGCTCTGACTCTGGCTCTGACTCTGGCTCTGGCTCTGGCTCTCTTTCTCTTGTTCAAACTCTGTAACTATTAGAGTGGCTGTAGTGACTGGAGCAGCATCATTATTGTTTTGACTATCAAAGTCTTCAAGGATTGGATGATCTTTTTTAGGAGGAATCACATCAACCTTTGAAACATCAGCTCCATCAAATTCACTCTCTTGAAGAATTGTCTCATTATATTCAGGACCATCAGAAAGAGGACTGCTATTATTTTTAAAATCATCAAGGTGATCGTCAAGATCGACATTATTATTACTTTCATACTCATCATCTTCAATGCTATTAGTACTATCCACTCTAGTTAGATCAAAACCTTCGGGAATACTTCCATTATCTATCGCAATAATCGATTCATTAGTTAGAGCAATCCCCTCCCTCGTAGCTAGTTCTCTAATGTCTTCTGTAGTTAGAACTTTACCATCTTCACGCAATTCATCAACTTTAGTTTTAAAGGATATCTCCTCAGAGGTAAACCCTTGAACTCTTGAAGCTTCCGAGATCTCTAGTTTTGGATTGTCAGGATCAAATACAGGTGAATCTAACCAACCACGATAAAACTGTGCTTCACCATCTGCTGAAATTTTCAACCTTACTTCACTACCTTGTTGATAGTATTTCCATACATTTCCTTACGATATTCTTCTAATTTTATACAAAGGCCCGTAAATTCACTATCTGACAAGCCACTACTTTTTGATTTGCTGCTTATGTATTTAACCCTAGCAAGTAACTCATGAAAGTTTTTTGCTTTCTCTAATGATTGACTACCAGTTTTAGAGGTACCATACATTTTTTTTCTAAATACTTCAGTTAACAACCCTCCTTTTTGTTGTTCTTCAAGATATTTTTTGACTATATTAAGTGCTTCATCCTTTACTACTCCAGGTAGCTTATCTTCACCAGTTCTTTGATATACCCCCACTTTCCCTTTATTGAAATAGTTAACGGTATGCTTTACTGTTCCGACAGGATCTCCAAATACATCAAATGGCTCTGTCTCTGTTTTTCGTAACCATACATAGTGGTTATCTTCTTTGATTAGACAGCTATGATAGTGCTTAAAACATTCATGTACTCCTGACTGCTCTGCATCATGTCTGAAAAAATTAGGCAATGCTTTGTTATGTCCTTGTAAATCTTGAAATTCACCCTCCTCTAACTTAAATAAATCAAGTTCATCAGGAGTCGTAATACCCATAGCTGCTACTCTATTTGTTTTTTCCCCAATATGATGACTGCTTAAACGTGATATAGCGCCAACAGGTTTCTTCTTAGATGTCCCGATTGTAGGTGGAGGGGTTATCAGATACTTACATAACATCATAGGGCCTGACGTGCTACTCGTATTGGTAGGGTTATCAGGCAGCTCAATCGTAAAAGCACCCCGATTAAAAAATGCTTTATTCGATTGAACCATCTGCCACTTTAAATAATAGTCAACACAAGCTTCTGTGTTTATTAATTCATACTTGCCTGAACCAAACTGCTTCCGGAATTCTGAACAGAACATGTCTGGGGTTGCAACTGGATTTTTCCTTGCAAACGCTGATGAAAACTCAAATATTTTCTTTCCTTGCTCAGCAATCAACCCTGCTTGTTCCACGGTTACATCACAATGACGGGTTACATAGCTTGCCCACTTAGCATCAGGAGAAAGATCATCTGATAACTGTGTGGATGTTTTTTCATCTTGTTCAGGCATAACAGACTCTTTTAAATTAGTTGTTATTTTTTTCATTAAGTATTAATATAAGCTTATATACACATGTTTTATATTGTTCTGCATAGTATAAGCATAGTCATTTCCTCAATTGAATTTGTAACATTTACTCTCGAAATATTAATATATTGGTAAATATAAAAACACCCTAAACTCATATTTTACATCTGCAAAATATCGGCTACAAAGTTTTCGATAAAAGCACTTAGCTCTTGGGTAGATCTATTAGATTCATATCGATGCTATATTTCAGGGAAACAACACATAAATAGATATTAAAACTATCATTTAATAGATAAAAGATCTTTTTATATTTGTGGTTCACGAAATGTAGGAACTATAGATGATTCTTGAAAAACTTCCGATGTATGGTTAGCAGCTGAAGCCACATGATTAGTAGTAACAGTAAAATACAATGGAGCAGGAACAGGAACAAGAATAGGATAAGCATTAGAATCAAGCTGAGAATTAAGATAAGAATAAGGATTAGGATTAGGATACGTGTTAGGGTAAGTATTAGGGTAAGTATTAGGGTAAGGATTAGGATACGTACTAGGGTAAGAATCATGGTAAACATTAGGGTTAGGAATGGTATTGTAAATTGGAACTATATGAGCAGGAGCTGGGTAAGAGTACATGGTGAGAGGATATGAATATTGGTAATCTATAGTTGGCTCTGATGGCACTGAAGCACTATTTATCTGCTCTGTTTCTACCCTTTCTTTATCTTTAGAGATTGCTCTGCTAAGAGTATCTCTTTTTGAGATCTCGGTATCATTACTCTCTTGTAATCGAGGCACACATATTGTTCCATCGCCTGAATCAAGAACAATAACCTTGTTTTTGGCGTTATCTTCCTGATTGACTATATCAACCAAATCTCCATATGATCTTTTTTCAACTTCATGCCTTCTTTTAAATTTGGTTTCTCTTGATAATTTCAATAGTAATTTTCCACACTTAGAATCATCCATATCATATACCGAACATTCTCTTGGGCTTGCACTGGTATTTTCCATGATTTTTAAAGAGCTATGTTTTTTCCTTTTTTTTGATTTCATTAAATCATTGGAGAGATTTATAGGTGATGTTGGTTTGTCTAGCCCAGAGACAATCTTAAATTTATATTCTGCAGAAAAAGCAGAATTATAAGCATCCACATTTACATCATGAAAAATTTTGTACGAAGCCATCATAGCTAACAATCTGTCTGATATTTCATCAAGGCTAAAAGGTGCTCCTAATGGCATTCGAATTTCGATGACAGGGAAATATATTTTTTCGCCAGAAATAATTGTATAAGATAAATTTTCACATGTTAAAGCCTTAGGGATAAGACTAATACCAATAGTATTTTTGTCATGTAATGTATCTTTAAAAACAAGTTCCATGAAGTCAGATAATTTCAATGGATGACAAGACCCTTCATGTTGAAAATCAACAGTATCAGTTTCATATGAATATTTACTTCCACTTATGCTGATAATTGATGTTATCAAAGCAACAAGTTTGTTTAGTGTGTGTGTTTGTGCTAATGATTTGGTATAGAAAAGTTGCTTCAACAATAATTTCTCGTCCTTCATTAATCCATTCAGAACAATCTCATCAAAAAACATTTTTGGTAGGCGAGGGAAGAAATCCTTTGCAAAATCATGACGCACTTCATTTGTAGGGAAATGCTCATCGACAAGACTAGAGTGCTCTAAGTAGACAAGCATCGCAAAACTATAACTAATTGTTTTCAGCAATCCAGCAATTCGTGAATACCTCATTACCTTAAGAACATTTTCACAGTATGTAGATATCACATTGTCAATATGTTTTATTAGTCGAGATTCCCATTGAATAAATTTAGAGCTAGCATAGCAAGATGGCCATTCCTGTTGTTTTGAATTTTTTAATTTAGGATGTGATTGGTAAATAGGTATATCAAGCATCAATTCAGAAAACATCAATCCTAGTGGTATGCTAACATTAAAGTGTGTTCCAAATAAGGGCTTTGGCACCTGGCCCTTTTCAGTAGAATGCAAAATATATTTTGATAACAAACTGTTATCCTTCGGACAAATAAAATCTCCTTGCCCATCAGACTGAACTAATTTAAATTCTACGTCCTGTTCAGATAATGAGTCATTAAATTTTCCTATTGCAGAAGTCACGTCTAATTCTTTATGACCTTCGCTTATGCCTTGTGAGAAAGATGAATATATGCTTTGAATAACTCTTTCAAAAATATCAATAACGTATGCAGGATTTACCTCATCAGTCGTAACAATAGGTAACGGATCTGTCCTAAATTCAATAACACTTTGACCATATATTTCTTCTACGCAGGCATCGATGAATGGAGATGTAAAAAGAAGAGCATCGTAACCATTGTTTTCTGATAAAACACCCTCTTCCTCATACATGGAAAAATATGACCCTGGACTATATTGAGATCCTTTAGGGATCCTGCTTCGATGTCTTTTATTGTTATAAACTAATATTTTCAGGACACCAACATTATTAGATCCTTCATGAAATAGTAAGGGTTCTAACTCAAACCCAAATGTAGCAAACATTGATGATGTTAACTCTAAAATCATATTCTTCATCTTTAAATAGCACTAAGTGGCCTGTTAGTTTTCTTCTATGCTATTTGTAGCAATTCGATTTATATATTCTTATTATTATGTAGAGCATGGATACACTATCATTCAGCAAGAACATAATCAACATAGATTTATAAACCTGACATTAGTTTTATTTCAAACAGGATTAAGAGTGTAATTTTAAGAACTAATTTTATTATTACCAATAAAAGAAAATAATAAGAAAAAACCCCCTTGCTAAGTTGACAAACTAACGGAGATTATGGATAATGTCCCAATCATTTTAACTAGATGACAAGGTGTAGCTATAAAAGCGGTTAAAGCGAGTATATCAGCATATTTCAAGCATAGAAATTTGAATGCTCAAAAGACCCTGCCCCTAGCCTTACTGTTCTTTTGTATATCATTGGTTTATCACGTCCTCAGATGCCTTAAAGTCACTTTAGTAGTAAAAGCTGCTCCTGGTAGTGGTGCAGAAATTTTACCATTTTTAAAAATATGGGTAATCTTACCTGCATCTTTTTTCATTACTTGGCTATATACAAAACATGCCATAAATAAATCAGCAAATTCTGCAATCCGATTCACGCTATATAGCTTTATGATTTTTTTCATATTGTTTATTACAGTTTTATATCCATATCGTGATGCTTTTTTCATTGATAGCTTGTTGCCTTTAGCTCAAGATAGTGCCTTTGCGGGTATCAAAGGTCTAATCAATATATTCATCTATTGGCCATACACGTTTTTTTATATATGTGCAGAGATGTGGTCAACTTTAGTCATATCTATTCTCTTTTGGGGCTTTACCAACGAGATATCAAAGACCTCTGAGGCAAAAAATTATTATGCTCTAATTGGCATTGGAGCTAATGTAGCAGGGATATTTTCCGGACAAATTATTGCTAACCTCTCCTTATCTGAAAAAATAAGCTTTTTAAATTATGGTACTACTGCCTGGGATCAATCAGTATTCTTGATATTGCTATCATCTATATTTATTTCATATGCCATTTTGCATATATTTAACTATCTTAGTAAATTTCAATCCTCGACAGAACAAAAGCTTAAAATTAAAGAAAATAAGAAAACTGAAGGAGTATCCATATTTAGTTCATGGTTAAACATGCCAAAATATGCCAACATGATCGCCCTGATAGTCATTTGTTATAATATAATTTACAACCTTGCTGATGTAATTTGGGCACATCAATGCTCATCAAGATTTACAGATCCAGCCATGCTTAACAGGTATTTGGGTAATTTGGATACTTACACTGGTATTGCAGCACTTTTAATTTCAGTATTTGTCTTTTCTCCATTTATAAGACGATTTGGATGGAAAAAAACTTCAATTATTCCTCCAGTTATATGGGCTCTAACTACTTTGGGATTATTTGCAGCTTTAAATATAGAGAGCTCTGGGCTAAAAAATAGTGACTTCTTCCATATAATACTTAATATGCCAATTTTAGATTTAATTATGGCTGCTGGCACAATGCAAATATTCTTAGGTCGAGCAGCTAAATATACTATTTTTGATCAAACCAAAGAAATGGCTTACATACCACTTCCTACTGAAGCTAAACGTAAATATAAAGCTGTAATTGATGGCTTGGTATCCAGATTGGGTAAATCTATCAGCTCCCTATTAATCCAGGGACTCTTAATCTATTCGGCTGGCAACCTTGATATAGCAACCCCATATGCATTTACCATTATTGCTATAACACTTTGTATCTGGTTAATCTCAGTGCTAAAACTAGGAACTCTATATGAAGATATTTCTAGTGGCAAGGCAGTTATTAATAATTCCGTAGTTAACGATAACAGTCAAATAAGCATCATTGCTCCAGAAGCAAAGCTTATATAATAAGTAATCTATAACTAGCTAATAAATACTTTCCTGTTTAACAACAATATCTGTATAACCTTTCGTCTCTTGATAATGCTGATGAGCTTGTTCAAAACCTTTTTCTAAATATGCAGTAAACCTAGCCTGATTAAAAACTGGCGATGTATCCCGTGAATTTATAATTTTTTGTTTCAATAACATTAGTTCTTTAGGATTATGATAATAGTATGCAGCTTTGGCAATATAATCATCTGGGCTCTTTGCAATTAAGCTTTGCAACCCAAAACCATCTAAAATAGCCGTTGTTGTTCTAGATTCTGGACGCTTACTTGGTAATGTAACAACTGGAACCCCTGCAGATAAAGAGAGAAAAGAGCTTGTGCCTGCAGATATTGTAGTCGTATCTAGATATATATCTACAAAACGGTTTGCTTTAGTATTCGTTAACATTACATCCTCTAAAATAATAATTCTCTCTCTACATATTCCATTTTTTTCTAAATAATTCATCAAGTTTATTTTGGCAGTTCTATCATATATATTTAACCAAAGAATGCTGTTTGGGCATTCAGTAAGCAATTTTATCCATATTTGTATATTCTGCAAATCTATACGGTAATTTGAACTGAATGAAGCAAATATAAATTTATCTTCAGGCAGACCCAAACTTATTTTTGTATTGTAAACCTCGTCTGAGCCATAAAATTTAGGGCTGGCATGTAACACCTCTGGTAAAAATATAATGTTTTCTTTAAAAAAACCCCGCTCATTATCAGGTATTAAATTGTTATTTCCAATAAAATATTGTATTTGCTTTACACATAAAGGGCCATAATAACCAACCATATGACATTGAATTGGTGCAACAGGACAGGTTAGTAATGGTAGTGCTGTAAAGCCTGTATGACCATTTAAATCAACAATTATATCTAATTGTTCTTCTAACAAAGCATTATAGAGTTCTCGTTGCTCAGTTTTAATACATATATGATGAAAAACTTCTGTATTTGCTTTTATTTCTTCAGAAACCTCATCCTCATATGCACCTATATAAAAGACACAAACTTTAAAGACATTTTCATTATGTAGTTTAAATATATCTCCCATTAGTAAAGAAACACTATGAGCTTTTAAGTCTGAAGATATGTATCCCAGTGTTATTCGTCCATCTTTTTCTTCGGTATTTTTTTTTGTTAGACTATTTTTATATCTAGCCCCAATGACTTTAATTACCTTTTCTTGTGAATCAATAATTTGTTCCAAATTAATTTTCTTTGTATTTTTGGTTTTTTTTATATTATAAGATGTTCTAGTGTAATTATGATAAAATTCATCGTTATATTCTAACATTTGAACATTAAATGAACAGATCATTGCTGTTTTTTTTACTTCCAAACATCTACTCATTTTTTCTTTTAATGATTCTTCATATTCACCCATTCCATTATAATCAGAAAGACGTAACTTAGATGACATTAAGTACATTAATATTTCAATCTCAGAAAGATGATCCTTTTTACCATTAAAGTTATATGCTTTTAGTGCTACAGACAAACTTTTATCATAAGTTTTTACATCAAAATACAGTCTAGTTAAATTTAATAGAGCTAAATAATTAGGTGCTAACTTAGTGGATTTAATGAAAAAAAACTCAGCTATTTTGAATGAAAAATCAAATCTGTGCTTAATTTTTTTTTCATGATAAAGGGCTAAATTACAGTATGCCGCAGAACTTTTTGGTTCAAGACTAATAACTTTTTCAAAGTATTTTTTTGCTTTTTCCCATGAATTTTTTTCAGCATAAATAGTTGCTGTATTATTTATTGCAGCTAAATCTTTAGGGTTAAGCTCTAGTACTTTAGCATAATATAGCAATGCTTTTTCTAAGTCATTATTAAGATGATATTTAAAAGCTTGCTTTTTGAAGGTTATGATTTTTTCTACTAACATTTTAAAAACCTTTGATAATCTCTTATATAGTCCTCTTCATTATATGAATGTGAGCATAGAACCATAAGTATACTACTAGACTCAATATAATCTTGAGTGGCCCAAATCATAGCTGGTACCAATAAACCCTTATGGGAAGAATCAAGTAAAAATTCTTTTTTTCTTTTTTTATCATCACAAATAACTTTTATAGCTCCAGATAAACATATTAAAATCTGCAGACACTCTTTATGAGCATGATCTCCTCGTTTTAATTTTTCTCTAGAGTTAATACAAAAAACCCTTTTTATATCAAATGGAACAGATGAATCTGTATCATAGATACTAAGCTGTGCCTTCCTATTTTCTTGATTAGGAAATGTTATGACTTTAATATCATTAACAGTTATTGGCATCTATCTTACCTATTCTATAACTATAATTATTTTAGTAGATAACAACATATGCAGCCATTCATTAGAACTAATCTTGCATAGATAAGATTCATCATATTTCAAATATTGAATTTCTTGTGTTTCAGGCTAGTATTTAATTAGCTAACAAAGGTAAAATTATGCGTATTCTAATAACTGGAGCATTAGGGCACATAGGCTCTAAATTAATAAGAACTCTAGCAGCAGATATTCCTAAAGTGGAGATTGTCTTAATTGATGACATGTCAACACAGCGATTCTGCTCTATTTTCGACCTACCAAAAAGCACAGCTTATCACTTGATAGCTGATGATGTTAGAAATATTAAAAAATATAAAAAACAGTTAGGGAATATCGATTATATAATTCATTTAGCTGCAATTACTGATGCTGCCAATAGCTTTGAAATAAAAGATCAATTACTAATTAATAATCTAGAATCAACCAAAGTTATAGCTAATTATGCTTTAAAGAAAAAGATCCCTTTAATTTTCCCATCATCAACTAGTATCTACGGCCCACAGGCAAATACCGTAGATGAAACTTCTAAGGAGCTTAATCCCCAAAGTCCGTATGCTGATTGTAAACTCCAAGAGGAAAAACTATTAAATAAGCTTTCTAAAAAAGGGTTAAATTTAACTATTTTACGGCTAGGAACTATTTTTGGTATATCAACAGGAATGCGTTTCCATACAGCTGTCAATAAATTCTGTTGGCAAGCATCTTTAGATCAACCAATCACTGTTTGGGAAACAGCATATGAACAAGTAAGACCATATCTGGACCTTGATGATGCCGCAAGAGCTATTAGTCACATAATTGATGAAAATATATTCATAGGCGAAACATATAATGTTGTAACTGGAAATTATTCAGTAAAAGATGTTATTGATGCAATAAAATCACATAAAGAGTCTATAAGTATAAGTTACACAAAATCTAAAATTATGAATCAGCTCTCCTATCATGTACTTGCTAATAAAATTGCAGCTACTGGGTTTACACCCCATGGTTCCTTGCAAGTTGGTATCGCTGAAACTTTAGCTCTACTTGGTGCTAAACATCTAAGGGTTGCGTCATGAAAAAGAATATTATTACTGGTGGTGCTGGATTTATTGGTTCAAACTTAACAAAATATTTAATTAGTCATTTAAAAGAATCCGTATGTGTTATAGATAAATTAACTTATGCTGGACATATTGAAAATTTAGAAGGGGTTCTCAATAACCCTCTATTTTCATTTAAAGAAGTTGATGTTTTAGAGACAACAAGGTTACTTCAAATATTTAAAAAATATAAACCTGAGGTAATATATCACTTAGCAGCAGAAAGTCATGTTGACAAATCTATAGATAGCCCCAGTGATTTCATTACAACTAATGTTGTTGGTACTCAATCTGTTTTACATGCATCCCTTTTATATTGGCAAGAACTAGAAGAAAGATTTAGAGATAAATTTAGATTGATTTTGGTATCAACAGATGAAGTTTATGGCAGTATTGCATCCCCTAAACTTTTCTCTGAAGAATCAAAATTAAGTCCTAGTTCTCCATATTCTGCTAGCAAGGCCAGCGCTGATCTAATTGCACAATCATATCATCACACTTATAACTTACCTGTTATTATTACTAATTGCTCTAATAACTATGGTTCAAATCAAACTCCAGAAAAATTTATTCCTCTTTGTATATTCAAAGCGATAAATAATGAATCTATTCCCATTTATGGTGACGGGCAGCAAATTAGGGATTGGATCCATGTTAACGATCATAATAGAGCTTTAGTACAAATATCTCAGGCAGGTAATATTGGTGAAGTTTACTGTATTGGTGCTGCCAACGAACAATCCAACCTTTCTATTGCCAATAAAATATGTTCAATATTAGATACTATTTCTAATAAAAATAAATATGATAGTTATGAAAAGTATATTGTTCACGTACCTGATAGACCTGGTCACGATGCTAGGTATGCTGTTGATGCAACAAAAACTATGTCTCTTGGTTGGCAGCCAGAAATAAGCTTTGATGAAGGGCTACAACAAACTGTTCTTTGGTACTTAAGTAACAAGACTTGGTTAAATGCAATCCTTATGAAAAGCAAAG
>Ga0066609_10000867_pt1 | contig 18775 bp, 20 predicted proteins | sample SaaInlV_DNA_150m_FD_60378 | JGI IMG/M metagenome (GOLD analysis project Ga0066609, IMG submission 60378) | Marine microbial communities from expanding oxygen minimum zones in the Saanich Inlet - SI075_LV_DNA_150m | ecosystem: Environmental > Aquatic > Marine > Unclassified | place: British...
AGGCTTGAACTGTTAGTTATAAAATATAACTTACTAAATAAAAGCATTATATTTTATAAAAAAATAAATAAATTTTATAAAAAAATAAATAAATTTTATAAAAAAATAAATAAATTTTATAAAAAAATAAATAAATTTTATAAAGAGAATGATGTTGATTATCCATATCCAATTGTAGATCATAAAAAGTAAAAGTGAGTACATTAAAAGTATATAAAAATATTTGTAAGATATTATATATGAATAAAATTAAAACTTTGAATTGTTATATTCCTGATAAAGTTTACTTAATTGAGATTGATGGAAAAAAGTATATAATGAAAAAGATTCCATTAATAGATAGATTCATTAAAAATAAACCTGACTATAATATGTTAGTATGGAGAGAAATTGATTTGTCATTATTTATTAATAATCTACCAAAAGAAAAAATTAAATTTTTTATGAAAATGATTGATTATAAAGAAGTAAAATGCAAAGGTATCTTCCAAGGACTATCAAAAGATAATTCTTTTATATCAAAGAAAACTAATAAATGTTTGGAAATAATCTATGAATATAAAGGCGATACATTACGTAATTTATTATTTGAACAAAGTATGAAATTAAAAGAAAAATATAGTATGATTGCCCAAATAATTTATGCATTGGATATTATTAAAAAAGAAGGATATATACATAATGATGTTCATTCAGGTAATATAACATATAATAAATATGAATCTAAAATAAAATTAGGAAATATTAAATTGAATAATCTTTCTTCGAAAGATCTAAGATCACAAAATAACAAAGACAATTATATTTACTCTTTAATAGATTACGGATTTAATAAACATAAAAAATATAAATCAGATTTAACAAAAGAATATTTAAGTATAAATTGGGATTTAATTTATTTTTTAAGACAAATAATTTTACAAACAGATGTTTTACAGGACAAATATAGTAAAAATAAAATTATTAGAGATGAAAATCCAAAATTTAAAATGGAAGATATATTTGAAATTTTTAATAATTATAGAAAAGTATGGAATAAAATTAAAAATACCTTATCCAAAAAAGGTAATAATTATATTAAATGGTTTGAAACATTTGAGTCTGGTAAAATAAGTAAATTTTATAAAAACTTTGATGAAGACTTTCCTGAAATGAAATTAAATGGAAAAAATATCATAAATCTATCAATTACAGAAGAAATAAAAATTCTATTTAGTGCTTATGATAGAAAAAATTTTTTAAAACTATTTAAATGGGATAAAGTAAATATACCAAATCTAATACCAACTAAAGACATTGAATATATAATTTTAAATCTACAAAATAATAAGAAGATAATAAAATATTTTCTGTAAAATAGATATGAAATACTTAATTGATTATAGTATATTTTCTAGATCGCAATGCAAAAAGAATAAAACTATGATGATAATTTAGCAATTTCTTTAATCGATTTTTTAGTTTTTGCTCCTGCTAGAAAATTTGCTTTATGTACAAATATAAGATCATCAACATTCTTTATTTTACTTCTAATAAAATTTTCATCTTTTAGTTTTTTTGAATCACGAAATATTGTTCTTATTCTCCAGTTTTCATCATCTCTATAAATAATCCAATCAATTTTATTTTTATTTTTATTATCAATATAATATTGATTTATACATTTATACCAATTAATACAATCAAAATTAACAATAATATAATTTTTTTTAGTAGAATCTATTATATTTGTCATCTTTTCATATTCTTCATTAAATATTTTATTTTTCGAATATAATTCCATAACAATTATTTCAAATACATTTTTTGAATAATTGCTAGCTTTATAAAATTGTTCTTTTTGAATCTCTTCATTAAAAACATCATTACAATTAAATCTAGATATCATCCTAGATATCCCTGTATTTATATTAAAATTATAAAAATTATTTTTTATTCCATTATCAATTGCATCAATTTCTTTTATTAAATTTTCATAAACTTCATAATATAAATTATCATCAATGGAATCATACGATGATTCTATAGAAAGTAATTTATTTAGGTATGATTTTCCATATTTTTTATAAACCATTCCAACACTTGACATTGGAATATTACTCTTTTCATAAAAAAGTTCATTACAATTTTCTTGATGATGATCAAATCTATTATTTTCTGGATCATATATTTTTCCTATATCAATAACAATATCACTATCATCTATCAATTTTTGATCTCTTGATCTTTCCAATGTACATTCATCAAATATATAATTTAGTATTGTGAATGCTACAACTTCATCCGCATGAAACTGTCCATTATGTGTGATAATCTTCATTTATGAATTTGACAATAGATTAATTTTTCATTAAATCAATTTTTTATCTACATAAATATATATATATGTTTTACTCTGCAGATGGAAACTTTATAAATAATAATATTATTGAAAAATTTACTGATACTGAAAAAGAAAATAATCTAGAAATGAAAATAAATATGATTAATGATGAATTAAATAAAAAAATAGATGTGATACATAATGAAAATTCATTATTAAAAAAAAAGATTGACGATCTTACAAAACAAACTAAAAAATTAGAAATTGAGAAAACAGATTATTTTTATTTAAATTCCAAAAACTAAATATACTTGTCAAAAATATACATTATTGAATCAATTGATCTTTTAACATCTTCTTTAGAACCAATTTTTGGATTAAATTCAGTAATATCAATATTTTTAATTTGTTTAAATTTTTTTTCGTGTAAATAGTCAAATAATTCCTTTACACGATTAAGATACAAACCATTTTTTACCAATGTTCCAGTTGATGGAAAATATATTGGATCTAAACTATCTACATCAAATGATATATGAATTGGATCATCTCCAATAAATTTTTCTATTTCATCAATATATGATTCACGATTGAACTTTTTAGTATCTATAATACTCGTATTCTTCTTTACAACTTCTTTTTCAAAAGAATCCAAATCTCTAATACCTATATACAAGATATCTTTTAAATTTAAATGATAAAAAATAAAATAGAAATTATCATTAGTATCCAGATTTGTTAAGTATCCTAATGGCATTCCATGTAAATTATTTGTTGGACTAGAATATGATGTATTAATATCTCCATGTGCATCAATCCAAATTAATTTTAAATTATCATAATTATTGAGAGAATGAGCAACTGTAGCAATAGACATTGAATGATCACCTCCTATATTTATCCTAGGTCCTTTAACATTCTCATTAGTTTCATATAAATTTTCAAGATTATCATATATGCATTTTGAATTTTTAACATCAACCCAATATTTATTAGTCTTTTTAAAATCTGTTTTTTTCTCCTTTTTTATAATTTCTCTAACTATAACAGAAGGTCCTCCTTCTACACCTTTTTTAGTTTGTCCTAACATAGATGGAAAAAATATAATATTTTTAATTTTTTTAATACTAGCACTTCTCATTAGTTAATCTAAAGTATATCATTCTTAATATTAGTTATTCAATTTTATTAAAATTAAATAGCTAATCTATCTATCCTTATCTACATAAATATATATAAGATGAATTACTTAATTTTATTCCCACATAATTTATTTCCTAAAAAACAATTATTAAAATTTATTCCAAAAGATATTGATATTGATAAACTAACAATTATTTTAGTTGAGGATCCATTATTTTTTGGCGATAAAGAAAGAATAAAAAATTATACTAAACTTAAATTAGTTTTACATAGAGCAAGTATGAAATATTACAAAGACTATCTAAAAGAAGAAGTTAAACCTAAAAGTATAAAATATATTGAATATAGTAAAGCCAAAAAATACTCTTATTTGAAAAAAATTAATGATAAAAAAATATATCTATTTGATCCTTGTGATCATTTATTAATGAAAAGAATAAATAAAATAGTTGAACCTACTGTTTTAGATAGTCCTTTATTTTTACTTAGTATTAAAGATTTAGAAGAATACAATGAAACAAAACAAAAATCAAATACATTTTTTCATAAACATTTTTATGATTGGCAATTAAAAAAAAATCCTGGTGGAATAAAAATTCCTTATATAACTAAATCATATGATGAAGAAAATAGAAAACCACCTACAAAAAATCTTAATGTACCTACTTCTATTAGAGAAAAAATTAATGATAATAATACTGAATATGTAAAAGAAGCAAAAAAATATATCGAGAATAATTTTAAAAATAATTATGGTAATGTAGAAGATTTCTTTTTTCCAATAACTCACAAAACTAGTAATAAATGGCTAAAAGATTTTGTAAAGGTTAGATTAAAGAACTTTGGTACTTATCAAGATGCAATTTTACAAAATGAACCATTTATGTTTCATTCATTGCTATCTACAATGATTAATGTTGGATTACTAACTCCACATGAAGTTTTAGAGGAAGTTATAGAATACTATGAAAAAAATAAAAAAGAAGTTAAAATTAACAATTATGAAGGGTTTGTACGGCAACTTATTGGATGGAGAGAATATGAAAGAATGTTATATGTACTAGACTATGATAATTTAACTTCATCAAATTATTTTGGAAACAAAAAATTGCTTAATAAAAAATGGTATACTGGAAAAACAGGAATTAAACCTATTGATGATACTATTAACAAAGCATTTAAAAATGGTTATTTACATCATATTGAAAGATTAATGGTCATGTTAAATTTTATGAATTTAGCAAGAATACATCCAAAACAAATTTATAATTGGTTCATGGAATTTTCATGCGATGCTTATGATTGGGTTATGGTGGGAAATGTTTATGGTATGGGTTATTTTTCAACCAATACTATGAGAAAACCATATTTAAGTACAAGTAACTATATTAGACAGATGACTGATTATAAAAATGATGGCCATTGGAATGAAGTATGGGACGCACTTTTTTATAAATTTTTAACTGATAATAAACCAAAACTAAAAGGGGGTGCTGCTGTTTATCTCAGAAATTTAGTTCATTTTGAGAAAAAAAGTAGTAAAGAAAAAAAAGAAATATTTGAAAAAATTAAATTTTAATTTTAATATATTTTTTAGCTAAGCATATTCACAATGTGAATCATTATATTAATTCTTCAATTTGTAATAATCTATTATATTTAGCAACTCTTTCTCCTCTTGCAGGAGCACCTAATTTAATATATTTAGCATTTATAGCTACCGCTAAGTCAGCTATAAGTGTATTATTTGTTTCTCCTGATCTATGTGATACTATTACCTCACAATTATTTTTTTGCATTAATTTTGCTGCTTCAACAGATTCAGTTATAGTACCAATTTGATTTACTTTTAACAATAATGAATTAGCCCATCCTTTATCTAATCCTTCTTTAATTAAATTAGAATTAGTTGTAAATAAATCATCACCTACTACCATTAATTTAGAACCACATAACTTTGTAAACATTTTCCAACCATTATAATCTTTTTCATCAAATGCATCTTCAATACTCTTAAGTGATGGATGTCTTTCGATTAATGCTATATAATATTGACATAATTCTTCAGAAGAAACAAATTTGCCAGATTCTATTTCATATTTTTTTTCTTTACTATCATAAAATTCACTTGCTGCACAGTCAAGAGCCAAAAATATGTCTTCACCTAAGGTTAGATTAGAATCAGTTACTGCTTCTTCTATCATACTTAATGCTTCTTCTGCAGTATTTAAATTAGGAGCAAAACCTCCTTCGTCTCCTAAATTGATTGAATTAGGTCCATAATTTTTTTTAAGTATTTTTTTTAAATTATTATAAACTGTAAATACCTGTTCAACTCCTTGTGAAAATTTAACAGTTTCATTCGGCATAATCATGAATTCTTGTATTTTTAAATTTCCACCAGCATGTTTACCACCATTTAATATGTTTACCATAGGTATTGGTAATCTTTTTTTATCAGAATATTCATACACATTTGCCAAATATGTAAATAATTCAATTTCAGATAATTTAGCACCTACATCTGCAAATAAAAAAGAAGCTGCTGTAGTTGTATTTCCACCCAAGTTTTCTTTTAATTCTGTTCCATCAATAAACATTAATTGGTTATCACATTTAATTAAATTCATTAAAGTTTTTTTATCCAAATACATCTTATTATTAAGTGTTTTTAATTTATCAATAGCATTATTTACACTTTTACCCATAAAAAAATTATCAATTTTATCTCTTAATTCAACAGCTTCGTTGGAACCAGTAGATGCACCAGAAGGAGCAGTACCTCTACCAATTATTTTATTATTAATATCTTTCATTTCTGATTCAATTGTAGGATTTCCCCTACTATCTAATATCTGTCTACCTGTTATAACATATTTATTTACAAATGAATAATCATTAGATTTAGATATATACATTGGTTTTCCTGTAGGTATTTCAAAATTGCTAATTACATCTATACTAAATATATTTAACACTACTAAAAGTGCTCTAATCGAATTTCCATGAGCAACAATTAAGATATTTTGATTTTTATTTATTAATGGTAATATATTTTCATTATAATAATTTCTTACTCTATCGATAACATCTAATAAATTTTCACCATTAGGAGGTCGAATATCAACACTTCTTCTCCATAACTGTACTTGTTCTTTTCCAAATTTTATACAAGTTTCATTTTTATTTAATCCAGTTAAATCTCCGTAATCTCTTTCATTTAAACAATCTGAATTTATAATATCAAAGTTATAATCAAAGTATGTTTTGATTATTTCACATGTATTTGAAGCTCTCATTAAATTGCTAGTAAATGAAATATTGTACTTAATGTCATTTAATGAATTACTTAATTCTTTACCACATAAATTAGCTTCGACTATACCATTATCACTTAATTCAACATCTTTAAATCCAGTAAACAAGTTTTGCTTATTCCATACACTTTCACCATGTCTTACTATCGTAATACTCATTATTAATTGTGACAAATATTTTTTTAAATTACTTAATTATAATTAAAATTATAATTAAGTTAAATTTAAACTTTTTATTAATATCTTCTACCTCTAGCTAAAAATAAAGCTCTCTTATTATTTTTTGAAATAATATCTGATTTTGTGTCTGATACATTTTCATTTTTACTTGATTTAAGATTATCCAATAATTCAGTTATTTCTGATTTTTCATTTACTGATAATTGATCTAATGTAGAATCAACTATTGTATTTTGCGGAAGATAGTTAACTTTTGAAGCTTTATTTTCTCTTAACAACATTCGTTCTTTAGCTAGCATTTGTTCTTCGACTAGCCTTTGTTCTTCTACTAGCCTTTGTTCTTCTACTAGCCTTTGTTCTTCTACTAGCCTTTGTTCTTCGACTAATACTTGTTCTTCGACTAATACTTGTTCTTCTACTAGCATTTGTTCTTCGACTAATACTTGTTCTTCTACTAGCATTTGTTCTTCGATTAATACTTGGTCTACTACGTTCTCTTCAAATCGTTTATTGGAATTAGCTAATCTAATTCTTTCTTGATTTCTGTCATTAGTAAGTATTTCTTCATTTTTCAATAGTTGAATAGCTATATTATTTCTTTCTTCATTTATTTTTTTATAATTAATTTCTGTAGTAATAGTAGTATCAATTGACTTGATGTTATTTTCAACTGATACTTCTTTTTTATCATATAATTTTCGTTCATTTTGAAGTTTCTTTTCTCTAGCTTTTTTTCTTTCTTCGTCAAGGGTTTTTTGACTAGATTTTGATCCTTTTTTATTATTACTTGGCATATACTTACTATACGATTTTTAATATTTTTTTAACGAACTATATAAAGAAAGATTTTGCACATCAAAATCAGATTTAAAAATCTTTCTGTTGAATAAATTGATAATAAGTAATCTAATTAATTATATATATATGAAGTTTTTATATGAAACCTATTTAGAAACTATAAATCCTCAAAATGATTATAAAATTTTGAGAAATGAAAATGTATGTACAAGCATTGCATTACATCTATTAATATATATGATTGCCTATAAATTATCAAGTATGATTTTTAAATTCGAAGATAATTCTAATTATGTATTTGTAATACTTATTATTATTATGAGTTCTGGTTATTATCTTAGATTAGCAAGATCAAAATTAATATATAACTATTATATAGAAAAAGGATTTAATAATAAAGTTTCTAAACAATTAGCTATGAAACAAATTAATCATGCTTATTTTACTTGGTATTTTTTAGCCTAATATTTTTCTATTAGAATGTATATGAACGATTTTTTGGATCAATCATCAATTGACCTAGAATATAAAATTATTAATGAATTCATCTATTTTTTATCTAAAAATAAAAATATTACAATTTCAGTAATTACTGGTGCTTTTATTTATTATAATAAAATAGATTACTATAAAACATTACCAAAATACGATAAAAAAATTTCTGTTGCTATTATCATTTGGACATATCTATTAATGATTGAACCATGGTTTATATTATTAGGACTAATGATACTAAATTTATTTGGTTATAAACATACAATCATATAAAGAGTGTTATCCATCCATTTATAATAATATAAATGTATGAAGTACTATTTCATATTTTAGGATTAGCTATATTAGAAATTATATTCTATTTTGAATATATTGGACCAATGGAAACTAAAGTTTTTCATGATTCGATAAATAACGCAATTAAATCTATTACCAATAAACCAACACCAGAAGATAAAGAGAAAATAAAATTATATATACAAAATGATCCATTAATAAATATTTTATTAGGAAATGTTACTATGTATGAAAATAATGTTGAATCAGAATATAAAAAATCTATAGATGATAGGAAAATATATAATGATAATTTATACGATATATGTCTAAAATATTGGATATTATCATTTTTTATTTTATTACTTATTATTTTATCAGTATTTTTAATTAATTATTTAATAAAAATAAATAATTCAAAATCATTAAATTACGATATAAATGAAATAGATAGAGAAAATATTAATGAAATTGAGATGACAACTATTCAAAATGATACATTAAATGGAATTAATTATGAAAATATTAATTCACCAACAAGAAGAAGATTGGTAAGAATGAGAATCAATAGTTCATCTAACGAAGAATTATTAAATGATAACGATGATAATAAAGAAGCAAAAGAAAAAAAAGAATCAATAATTTGGAAAATTATAAAATTATTTTTTTATTATATCTCTACTTTTGCAGGAATATTAATATTTGAATATTTCTTTTTTAATAATATTGTTTTAAAATATAAAATAACAACAAATATTGAAATAGAATATTTGGTTTTTAAACAATTAGAATATTACATATATTAATATTTTCAACCACAATGATTATATATTCTACTATTATTAAAGTAAGGATATTATGGATAATCTAAAATTATATAAACAAAAAATTAATAATTTAGAAAATCGTAATGGTATACCTATAATTTCATTATTTAATTATATGGAAAGGTTGATATATATTGGAAATTTTTCACAACCTGAAATTACACTGGTCTTGATATATTTAAAAAGAATAGGTCAGTATATTAAAATAACACAAATTAATATTCATATTATGTTTTCTTTATCTTTGATGATATCATCAAAATGGCTAGATGATGAATCATATGACATTAGAGAATTGTCTGAATTATTTGGAATTACATTTGAAGAATTAATTAATCTTGAGAAGGATTATCTTAATTACATAGACTGGAGATTATATGTAAGTAAGGAAGAATTTGATGATAAAGTATTAGAACTAAAACTTGTATATGATAATATAAATTATAATAATATTTCTAAAAAATTAAAATTTATATATATGATTGAAGTGGAACTCAAAAAAATGATACAATCATAAACAAGTTATAGTTTAAAAAAAATATAAAATATAAAATTTATATTATATTTTTTTTATTCAATTTCGCTGTATAATTTACTTAAATCCTAATATTTTTCTTCTAATAAAATCAAGTACTTTAAATTCTTTTAGGGTAACATTAATAACTGGTTTTGAATTATAATCAGAATGTTGAATTGCAAATTTATGTATCATATCTTTTATTTTCATCAAATATTTATAATCATCTTTTTCTAAAACTTCATGAATTTTCATCATTTCAGTGTAACTAGTTAACATAAAGTAATCAGACCCAGTAGATATTCTTACTGGAACTCCGGCTCCACCTGATTGTTCATTTTGATAGATTATTCTATATCTATTAATTAACATTATTATAAAGTAGATAAAAATAAATTTACTAATAAAATTGATTCGAAATACAGTTAAAAAATTAGTTATTAATATTATTATCATAATGTGTGGAATATGGAGTTTAATCGATCTTATTAATAAACCTTTGGATAAAAGTTTTTTATCTGATTTCTGGAATCTACAAAAGAGAGGACCAGATGGATCTACATTTAGATCATTCCCAAGAGCTTCAGTGGGATTTCACCGTCTTGCAATAATGGATAATAATTTTAGATCAAATCAACCTTACTTATTAGAAGAAAAAGATAAAACAATTGTATTTATTTGTAATGGAGAAGTTTATAATTATAAAAATCTAATTCAAAAATATGATTTAGATATATCTTCTAATAGTGATTGTTTGACTATTCCAAAATTATATTTAAAATTTTATCATGATAAAAAAAAATTTATTGATCTATTTAAAAAAGAAGTTAAATCGGAATTTGCATTTGTTCTTCTAGAATTTGATCATCTAAAATCTCTAAGAAATGTATTTATAGGTAGAGATTCAATTGGTATTAGACCTCTTTACTATAGTAAACCAAATAAAGATTCTAAACAAATTATAATTTCATCAGAAGTTAAAGGAACATTAAATTTTCAAAAATATAATAATTGTGTTATCGAAGAATTTCCTCCTGGAAATATTTTAGAATTAAATTTAGATGAGTTATCTGGAATAAAACTTACTTATCATAATTATATTTCATGGTTATATGAGACTGTGTTGGAAGAATCAGATACTACACAAGAAACATTTCTTCAAAGAATTAGAGATTCTACTATTAATTCAGTAAGAAGAAGACTTGATGCAGATAGACCAATTGCATTTTTATTATCAGGAGGAGTAGACTCAAGTTTAATATGTGCAATATCCCAAAAAATTTTAGGACAACCTATTAAAACTTTCTGTTGTGGAATGGAAGGAGCTTCTGATTTAAAATATGCTAAGGAAGTTTCAGATCATATTGGTTCTTTTCATACAGAAATAAAATTTACACAAAAAGAAGCTTTGGATGCTATTGAAGAAGTAATTTATACAATTGAATCATGGGATACAACAACGATTAGAGCATCAGTTGGACAATATTTGGTAAGTAAATATATAAGTGAAAATACTGATTGTAAAGTTGTTCTGGTTGGCGAAGGTCCAGACGAAGTATGTTCATCATACTTATTTAATTGGTATGCTCCTGAAGACAATAATTCAATTACACAATCTTCAATGGAATACGTTAAAAACATACACATGTATGATTGTAAGAGATCTGATAGGTGTATATCTAATTGTGGATTAGAAGGTAGAGTTCCTTTTCTTGATCCAGAATTTATAGAACAATATTGGTCTTTACCATCTAATTTCAGACATCCTAAATATAAGAATTCTGAAAAATGGTGGCTAAGAGAAGCATTTAAAGATCTGTTACCAGAATCAGTTTTGTGGAGAAAAAAAGAAGCTTTTTCAGATGGAATTAGTTCTCAAGATAAATCCTGGTTTGAAATTATTAAGGAATTTTGTGAAAATAAATATACAGATAATGATTTACAAGATTATATAAATAAAACAGGAAAACAAGTACCTACTAAAGAGTCACTTCATTACATGATGATTTTTGATAAAATTTTTGGTGATATAAACAGAGATATAATACCTAAATATTGGCAACCTAAATGGGATCAAAGTGGTATTGTGAATGACTATATAGATCCTTCGGCCAGAACACTAAATGTTTACTAATAAAAAAATTTAAATCTAATTTAGTTTAATGGGTAAAAATTACATAGCAGGTTTTACATTAACAGTAATGTATCTTATATTAAATTTTTGTATGAAATATTCTGGAGGTCTGTTCAACGACTTTTGGGGAATAGATGATCTTAAAAATCAAATAATTCTTGGTGATATAACAGTCACAGTTGGTTTTATAATATCAATATTGGTTGGTGTAGTGTTTGGTTTAATTTATGATTTATTTGGTATTAAATTAATGCTTGATCCAATTTTTAAAGATACTTTTTTATGGGATTCTGATTAAATCTGATCAAAATTCCAATGTTTATAATTTTCTGCATGAATAAGAGCATCATCTTGAGTTTCAAATTTTTCTTCACACGTTGTACATTTCATTGTATTCATTCTAGAAATATCAACAAAATCACCTTTTTCTTTAAAAGTCTTACAATATTGTTGCATTTGTATTAGAGTTTCTAAATCATCAGATTCAAAAATGCATATATCATCAATAGAACTTTCATTAACAGCCATAACTAATGGATCATAATGAACACCATTATATAATAAATATATTCTTTGAGGATATTTATTATCTTCTCCAAAAATATCTACTCTATTAGATTGTACATCTACAGAAGCAATTTCTACTTGATACATATCACTAAATAATTTTAATTCCACAGCTCCTCCCCAAGTACTTGGGTTTTGAATTAAATCTATATATTCATCTTTTGGTACTTCAAATAAATTTTTATCTATATCATTAGATTCTAAATATTGACCTAATAATTGTCTATATTGTAATCCAGTAATTTCTGAAAAGTTTCGGTGATCTAAATTGTATCCTATAGATGCAAATAAACATGAATTATCTGCATCAACAAATCTTCTTGTTGGTTCCATATAATTTCCTTTCTAATTACAAATCAACTTAATATCAATTTTTATATAAAAATTGATTTAATATTTTAATATTTCTATAATTATATATGTATTAATATATAGATGATATTTGACCGAAAATCAGAAAGAAGAAGTGCAGTTAAACCTGCACCAGTAATAAAAAAACCACTTTTTATGTGTAATTACTGTTATTTTAATATTAATGATTGTTCTAAGTATTATAATTGTACAAAATGTAATATACAATTTTGTGATAAATGTTTTAAAAAGAATGATTATTGTAATAAATGTGACAATATTGTACAAATTAATATTTCTAAAACTGGATCTAAATCATCCAATTTAAATGAATTTATTATAGTTAAAACCAGAAGATGTTTCTGTTTTATATAAAAAATAAACTATTTAGAATCAACTTTATTGATTCGAAATAGAAGAACAGTATCCAATACTATAATCATTTTTATTGTAATATTTTTTTATAAACTTGTGTATTATCATCCGTTCTTTTTTTAAGTTATTAACCTTGATTTAAATTACAAACACTATATATTTCAGATTTTTATCAGCTTTTGTAATCTGATCTATATTTAAAATGTAAAATTTTTAAATTAATAAGTTTAAAAAAAATGTACTCTTTTATATTAATTAGTATGAATAATTTTTTACTTAATATAAGTGATTTATTAATTGATAATGCTAATAATAAACGATTAATTATTTTAATTAATAATTTAATGGAATCTTTTAAACAAATATCAAATGATATGCGTGATGATAAATATTTATCAAGTACTGTTGGCACCAGTAATAGTTTTGGTGATGAACAATTAGATATAGATGTTAAAACTAATGATATAATTTTTGAATCTTTAAAAAAATCAGAGGTGGTGCATATAGGTTCTTCAGAAGAAACGCCAATTGAAGTAGAATGTAATCCTTCAAATAATTTGGAAAAAGACAAAGGATTTTCTGTTGCATTTGATCCATTGGATGGTTCAAGTATTATTGATTGTAACTTTGCGGTTGGTACAATATGTGGTATATGGGAAGGTTCTGGAATAAGAAATAAAAAATGTTCAGATATGGTTTGTTCAATGATGTCAATATATGGTCCAAAAACAACATTAATAATAGCATTTGATAAAAAATTAACAAAATCAAATGAATATAAATGTTTAGAATTAGTATTTAAAGAAAATGAATGGATTATTACAAAAGAATCAATACAACTGGAAAATGAAGGAAAAATATTTGCACCAGGAAATTATGGCGCTGTTAATGAAAATAAAAATTATAAAACAGTAGTAGATTATTGGATAAAAAATAACTATAAATTGCGATATAGTGGAGGATTAGTTCCAGATATTTATCATATATTAGTTAAAAGAAAGGGTATATTTACTTATTTTTCAAATAAATCTCAAAATGCTAAATTAAGGTTAATATATGAAATTTTACCTATATCATTAATTGTAAATGCTTGTAATGGAAAAAGTTTAATATGTTCTAACGATGAAGGGCATTCTGAAATATGTGCAGATAAAATTATAGATGATTTGAGTGAAAGAGTAAATGTATGTTATGGAAGTAAATATGAAGTAGAAAAATTTAAAGAAATTTATTATAAAGTAAATTAAATTTTGTAGATAAAAATTTTTATAAACAAAAATCAATTTAATTTTTAAAATGGATGAACGCATGGATTATCATCTATATTACATCTGTAACAAGATTTGTATAAAGATTCACTTAGGTATTTAATATTAATATCTTCTTTTGGTTTCTTAAACTTGAACTTTAATATGTACAAATTAATTTTTTCTTTAACAACCCACCTTGGTATCATATCTACAACTGATGTTAGTATAGATAATGGATATAAATTACTTGAAATATTTGAAGGGGGTGTTGGCTTAATCTCTTTTATAAAATCTATCATATAATCTTTCCATTTTGTTACCCAATACCAAATAGAATCATTATCATTTTTATGTTTTAATATTTCATCATTATTAATCGAACTAAATTTAAAATTAGATTTTAATTTTAATATTAATTTATTAGAAGAAACAAATTTATTCTTTATTCTAACATCATTTTTAAAAATATAATTTATTACTTCTTTTCGTTTATCTTTATCATTAAGCATATTATGAAGTTTATCATTATATCTCATTATTAAATCATACCAAACTTTTTTTTTAGATTTGAATTTATTCATTTCAAGATTAAAAACTTTTATCTGATTTTCATATTCATTTACTTTCTTAATCAATGACTTATTATTATTGTCTATGTTATCGGATTGTACTTCTAATATTTCCCATTCTAAATAGTTATAAATATTAATAGATTCATTATCCAGTTTAATATTTTTATTTATGATATCTTCTATTTTACTATTTAAAAATTTCTTACTATCTTGACTATTTAAATTACCTTTATAAGGTATTCCATATACTACACCATCATCAGATATTCCAATAACCAATTCTCCATTATTAACCTCACTATTATGATTAAGATAAGCAGACGTATACTTTGGTAAATAATAGTCAAGATAAAAAACTAAATTTTCTATAACAGAATTATTAAAAATCCATTTACCATTATACACTAAATCTTCTGCATAACTAGTATTAGAATCCAAATTTAAACCTTTTGGAAAAAATGTAAATAATTTATACTCAACAGACGTAGTTTCAGGTCCCATAAAATCACCAAAAATGTAGCTCATACCTAAATTGTTAATAAATAAAATAAGAATAATAAATATTTTCAATTATTATTATTCTTATAAAATAAAAAAATTTTCATAAAACGTCGGAATTTGCGGATCAACAATTACTGCAATGCCACTTCTTAGTCATTAATAGATCGTCTAACCCATTTTTATCACTATATGGATGAATTTCGCTAATCATTCCTATTTCATTTCTATTAAACCAGTTTTGCTCAACAGTAACAATATCGTGATATCCCATAATTTCCTCTATCTTTTCCATAGACTTTACAATTTCTTCTTCTCCAAAAAAATCATGTTCAACCACATCTCCCTTAAGTCCATGTGCTAAAGATACAGACTCTATCCCATTAACCTCTAGAGATGGATTTCTGTCCTTGAACAAAAAACTGTAGGTAGCGTTACACTTTATATTTTCCACACTTCCAAGTTTTTTAGGATGGATCCATTCACCATCAACTTTAACAGGATGATTTGGTGTACCTATCCATTCGCCATAAGGTCCACTAACTCTCACCATATTAAGAAATCCAGTAGCGATCCTCGTTACAAGTATCTTCTCAACAATAGACCATTTTTTACCACAAAATACTTTGTCACCAGGTCTAACATCTTCTACATTAATTGTCTTCTCCAAACACATCAAACAATTCCATTCACCAGGTCCTCTAACATCAGTAGAAGGGTCTATAATCTTAACTGTAGATAGACCATGAAAGCAACCAGCTTCTTTACCAAATCTATTTGGATCCATAGTTCTACTTGTACTTGTACTTGTACTTGTACCAGTTGGAATCATTGGAGTTTTCTCAAAAATTTTACATGCAGCCTCTCTATTAGCATCTAGAATTTTTGATGCATATCCTTGAATACTAACATCTTTAAAGTTATTAGGATATTCATATACATGGGCATCTTTCAATAGTGGAATATAGTGCTTACCCCACTTATTAAAGTTCGTTGGGTCAAATGCCTTTTTAACCTCACCTCCAGTAGATACATCTTTAATAATACTTTCCAATAACCCAGCAGAAGGCTTAGAAATAATCATCGATGGAAACATTGATGTACTACTAGTTTGATTATCATTTACAAACTTTTCCAATAGATTTTTAACCATTTCAAACTCTCCTCTCTTCATATAGAAAAAACCTTTTGCAAGTACATCGATAAAATTAGATTTTAAATCCATCTCCTTCCAAAATGAAATTTTAGAATTAGATTTAATAGTTGATTCTATTGATTCATGTCCTTTAACTACAGATATTTTCATGTCCTTTTCTTCAAATGGTACCAAAACAGGAATTCTAAAATGCCTTTGAGTTCCATAGACTAAAGGTCCTGTTTGAATAGAGATAGTACAATTATCAATAATTTCAGGATTATATCCAGCTCTAGCAAGATTTTCAACATCAAAAATTTTATTCGCATCAGCTTCATCTAAATTTGCAATACTAAAATATAGTTTTGAATTAAAATCTAGACATGATAACAAAATACCAATTAGACTTGAAAACACATTTCCAATCATAGAACCATCTGAAATATAATATCCTTTACCTCCAGTAACATTTGCAAGTGGGTAACCTATTTCAGTATTAATAGAATCTCCACTACCAAATCCAATAAAATCCATAGTACATGGATAACCACTATTTTCTTCAGAATAATCTATCAATGCTTGAAGTTCTCCTTTAGGAGGAGTAGTATTTGACACACCATCAGTAAAAATAATAATTTTTGAAATAATGTTATCAGCAGAATTAGATTTTACAAGTCCCAATGCAGTATTAATACCATCCCACATATTAGTTCCACCACTTCCCTTAACAGAATCAATAATACTAATAGCCTCAATTTGACCAATACTATCCATTGAAGTAGGATTCATTAAAATTGTACAAGTACGATCAAATACTAAAAAACTAAGTTTATCATTCGGTCCTAACATTTTTACAAGACTTTTAGCTGATTGTTTTACCAAATCAATCAATGTTGTACCGTCACTTTCCTTATTTCCACTTGAATCTGTACTAATAACTTGATTATTCATTGATCCTGACTTGTCAAATACAACACAAACATGAATATTTTGTCTTCCAATTGATTCAGGTATTTCAACTTCAGTTACAATTTTTCCTGCAAACTTTGAGGAAGAAATAGTAATATCTTTAAATTGTGTAGCATCACTACTACCTGCATCAATCGGTATAGATCTATTAGAAAATCTATAATTTGAACTAGATTGTTCAATAAGATCCTTTAGATCAAGATTTGGAACCAACATACTAATATCTAGTCGATTCCGAGTATAAGGACATGTTCCCTTCTTTTTAATCCATTCCTCTATAGCTACCCTTTCGACAGTTCTTCCCATTGGCAATATAACCGGATCTCTCAAAACATTACCTGTAATTGGACAGATAAAACTATCAGGCGCTTCTTCTCTTTCTTTCTCTTCTTTCATTTCTACAATTGTATTCATTATGATAAATCCTTTGAATGTATTAGGTAAAATAAATTTCAATTTTTTTATTAATAATAATTAAACATTATTGATAAAAAAATATTGTAGATTCTATATGGTATTTCGATTTAAGTTAAAAAAACTTACCTATCTCATCAGTTATGATATGGCTGTATCACAAGATACCTATGTGCTAATAAAAGCAACTAAAATACCCCAATCCTTAGTTTCGGCGTTATGGCCTCCGACGTGAAAAGGTACGTCGTGTTGATGAATCAAAACTCTCCAAACAATTCATCAACTGTCCTCGTCCTGTTTACATGATCCGGGACACAGTTTTAATATTGCTGTATGTTGACGATATTTATGCCAACTAATTTATAGAGATAACTATGTTATTTCTAATGGTCTATTTGCATAAACCGAATAATAATTTTATTAAAAATTAATATTGCTGTATGTTGATTATTAAAATCAATTAATCTGACTGCTAACAAAAAGGTAATATTTGAATAAACCCAACAAAATTTTTTAAAATTTATATTGCTGTATGTTAACGATTAATCGATTAGTAATATTTCTACCAACTAATTTATAGAATAGCTAAGCTATTTCTAAAGGTCTATTTGCATAAACCGAATAATAATTTGAT
>Ga0066609_10000871_pt1 | contig 18734 bp, 19 predicted proteins | sample SaaInlV_DNA_150m_FD_60378 | JGI IMG/M metagenome (GOLD analysis project Ga0066609, IMG submission 60378) | Marine microbial communities from expanding oxygen minimum zones in the Saanich Inlet - SI075_LV_DNA_150m | ecosystem: Environmental > Aquatic > Marine > Unclassified | place: British...
ATTAGAGCGGAATGCCCTGTTAACATTTTTGGATATTATGCAAAGCAAAATCCAATGAATTTGAGAAAATGAAAAGAATTTTATGCGCTACTTCGCATAATTACTTTCTTCGCATAACAACTTGGCGGCCTAATTAAAAAATCTGGACTCATGGATGCATTTGTCATTGAGGCAGGTGAAGATTTGCAAGCCTATGAGTCTTTGCACAAGGCTGCAAAGTTACTGGGCTTCTTAAGTGATTCCATGGAAACAAAAACCTTCAATGAATCCTCCCTGGCATATTGGCAAAGAGTCGGTGAACGACATCTAAAATCCAAAGCTTTCTGAAATATGTTGAAAGGGTAGTATCGTTAATAAGCTCTGTATTCAGTTAATGAGTTTTAAAATATAACATAAGTATAATATTCAGTATTTTCACCTGCCGTATTTACGTGACGATTAAATCAAATCCTGCTACAATTGCTGACGAAGGGTGTGGAGGGATTTAATGAGTTATTTCTCGATAAACGGGCTAATAGGTTTTTTTGATCTTAGAAATATAATCATTGAAAACTCATTAGATCGTCGTGCTTGTATTTTGGAGAAAGAGCTTCCTTATGGCATAAAGTTTTCATTCTTCAATAATTGTTATTATTTTTTTGACTTTTCAGAAGCAGACTTTGCCAAGCCTTTTCTTGATCTAAAAAATCTTGATGAATTCAAAAATGCTAAGAACTCCGTCACATTGCATCTGCAAAAAGAAATGATTAATGCATTTAATGCATACTTGTATATAAACTACAGAGAACTCAATAAAAGCATCCATTACTCTAGTTCTGTTACGCGTTCACAACTCCCGAATGATATTGATCAATTTTTTATACCTAATTCAATTTCAAAAGTAACATTACCGTTATCTTATTATTTAGATAGCTGTGCTATTTTCTCAAGCGAGGCATATAAAATTGCCTCTAAAGCGGTCTACAGTCAAAATCCACATAATAACCGAAAATTCAGCAAAAAATTAATTAGTAAAAGTGTGGGAATGCTTTCTTCGATTTCAGAACATAATCAGATAGATCCATACAACCAAGCTTTCTTTTATATATTAGCACAACTATGGAAAGCAGTTTATTTTAAAAATCATGACCTAAGAATAGAAGCAACAATATTTGCTCGTTGTATTTTTGAATTATTAGTTCAAAGAAAATTTGGCCTTAAGAATAAAGGGTTAACTAAGGCACGTTTTAATAAATATTGCGAATCTAAAGAAGTAAGTTCATTTTTTAAAGATTTTTATGAAACATTAAGAAATCCTTCTGCACACGAACTTAGAATTCCTGAAAAACCTGATGAAATTAATCAGTACCTTAAGTATTTGATCGAATTTTTCAAACGTGATTCAGGCATAGATATTAAGAATATCTTGAGGTGATAAATGGGTATATTTCAATGGAAAGAAATAATCTCTTATGCACATTTGACGTCTTTATGATTATGATGATTGTTATTACTCCGGAAGTAAAACAGTTGTCGAATGTTTGTGACGAAACTAGCATCTCTCAAGGAAATTCTAATTTAGAAAGCTAACTGTTTGCTAGCCGGAGTAATATCCTATTTTTTGGTGGCACTTTTTCTCTAATTTTTTGGTTCTTTAAAAAAACTAGAACGATTGGTCTAATCGAATATAGTACTGTATTATTTTCTATTTTTTCTGGCTCAATTTTAGGTTATTTATCCACTAATAACAGAGCTCCATTAAATACTGTAATTTTAATAACTTTCATTTTTACTTCCATACCTTTTTTTACTCATAAGTTAGTACATAATTCCAATAAAAAAACTCTTATGTTAATAAACACGAGTATGGCGTTATTATTTTTCCTATTTTATAGCATTGTAGGTGCAGAGATTAGACAGTCTGAAAAAGAGTTATGCAGCACGATAAATGATTCATCCAAAGGAACTAATATTGGTAAAGATAAATCTCCTAGTAAACCCTCCCCGATGAATATTAAATTTCCACATCTACCCCAGGATTCATATTTTTTGGAAGAGTAAAGAGTAAAATATATATTAAACTCATTAACTGGACAGTGTCCATTGGATATTTTTACGTGTTGCTGATTACCTCTGCCTCAATATAAAAGAGCAACCTCACTCGTTATTTTTGGCAGTTGGTTGAAATGTAAGAAGAAACAGTTCAAAATTTAAGACTCAGTTCATGCAAAGAAGTAATTTCAAAATAATTCACCTAGGACTTTCTCACTCAAAAGTTATCATAACCCTTTTCGATTAACCCCCCAAGCACACTACTCTTCATCTTTTGAAAAAATATCGGGCAGTGTGATTAGGATGTATATAATGGTGAATTTGGCACCGTCAAGTTAATTGGTTAGGCTTATAAAAATCCCATATCCTCTATATTTTAGGCACAGATAATTCCATAATCTGCCTCATCCCAGATGGATTTGGCAACTGTGAAATTTGCTCTCTGAGATGGTGCTTTCTTTGAATATTTGCCTACCTCTGCTGAGAAAATGTTTCTTACTTTTCCCATGAGAGATAAGGTTCTTTGTACTCCTTGTGGGGATTTGAATTTAATAAGACATTTCTCTTTTTTACGGGTAGGCTAATGGGCGTTTTCAACACGATTATTTAACCCCTTATGAGTGTCAATGGTCCTGTAAAATCCCCAGGTAAAGTCCCTCAAAAATCCCCCCCCTAAAAGAGGAGGTAGGAGAGGATACTGAGTTCCATGATGTAAAATATTATGGAACAGACAATGATAGGATTAGCGATGCATACAACAATATTAACTTTATGGAAGCAAGGGAACAGTAAGAATGAGATTGCCCGAGTCACAGGCAAAGATCGTAAAACAGTTCGACGGATAATAAAGAAGTACGAAGGCACGAAAGAAGAAATACCAGCCATAGTGCAAAAAGCCAGTGCACTACAGGCATACCATACAGAGATCATTTCTTTTCTAGAGTCAGGATTGAGCGCTGTAAGAGTCCATGAGAAGCTGCAAGATCTGGGATGTCCCATTGGGTATTCGGGGGTAAAAAAATATGTTGCCAAGATAAAGCTTCATTCGAACATTTGTGTCAGATTTCACAGTGAACCAGGAGAAGAAGCCCAGGTAGATTTTGGATACGTAGGACTCATACCAGACCCCAAGAGGGGTGCTGGAAGGAAGAAAGCCTGGGTTTTTAATATGCGTTTGAGTTATTCCCGACTTGATTATTATGAAGTTGTTTTAGATCAAAAGGTAGAGACATTCATTCGGTGTCACGAAAATGCTTTTCGGTCATTTGGAGGTATTCCCAAAGTGGTCAAAATAGATAATCTTAAGGCAGCGATACTGGAGGCCCATTTTTATGAGCCCCTCTACCAAAGGCTCTACAAGCAGTTTGCAGATCATTGTGGTTTTTATCCCTTGCCCTGTCGAGTGAGACAACCGCAAGAAAAAGGAAAGGTTGAATCAGGGATAAAATACATAAAGAACAATTTTTTTGCTGGACGCTCGTTTAAGAGCTTTGAGGATCTCTGTACTCAACTAAGGCAGTGGATGGATGACTATTGTCAGGAAAGGGTTCATGGAACGACAAAAGAAAAGCCTCGTGTGTTATTTGAGACAAAAGAACAAGAGGTGTTGAAGAGGATTCCCCTCAATCCTTTTTACATGGGTACCAGGGGGCAAAGAAAAGTCCAGAAAGACTGTCATGTCGTTGTGGATCATAATTTTTACTCTGTGCCCTTTGAGCATGTGGGGAAGGTCGTTGAAGTACAGGAAGACTCGAGAGAAGTGAAGATTTTTTATGAAGACAAACAAGTGGCCCTCCATATCCGACAAAATGGCAAGGGCAGGTTCTCGACCCAAACATCCCATTACCCTAGGTATAAATATTACACTCCTGACTCCCCCGAGTATCTTTCCCTTTATCAGAACAAAATGACCTCCCTTGGAAAAGAGACAGAAGATCTGTTCTCTCTCATTGTTCAAGAACATCCCCGGGATTGGTACAGGATTGTAAAAGGCATTTTAGGTCTCCGAAAGCACTACAGCGATGAGGTCATCAATTTAGCCAGCAAAAGAGCTATGGCCTTTGGGATCACCCAGTACAAAAAGATAAAAAGGATCTGTGAGAGTGGATGTTATAGATTGCCCTTGTCTTCAAAAGGCCAGGAGGTCACATGGAAAGCATAAAGCAAACCCTGAGAGAGTTTAAGCTGGCAGGAATGCTTATGTCTCTGGAGGAAAGGATTGTGTATGCTAATGAGAAGCAGCTTTCCTATCAACAGTTCTTGGGGCTTTTATGTGAAGATGAAGCTAACAACCGACGGGACAACAGCTATAAAAAGAGATACGTAAAAGCAAAACTTCCCAATCATAAAACAGTAGAAGACTTTGATTTTGCGTTCCAACCTTCTCTGCCTAAAAAGCAAATTAATGACGCTTTAACGTGCCAGTTTATAAAAGAGAAACGGAATTTAATTTTTGTTGGAAATCCTGGCACAGGAAAAACGCATTTATCAACAGCTATTGCCTTAAGGGCCCTATCTAAAGAATTTAAGGTTCTGTTTACGACCGTTTCTGAAATGCTGTATCAATTGCATGTGGCAAAGGCCGACAACTCTTATTACAAAAAGTTGGGAGAATACCTATCCCCTGATTTATTGGTTCTTGATGAGTTAGGGTTTAAGAAATTCCCTCAGTACTCTGTAGATGATTTTTTTGAGGTAATATCCAAACGTTATGAAAAGGGCTCTTTAATTATTACAACTAATAAGCCTTTTGAGCAGTGGAGCAACATCTTTGGAGATAACACTTTAGCTGAGGCCATCCTTGATAGGGTCGTCCATCATTCCATGGTTTTTACTATTAAAGGTCCTAGTTATCGGAGTAAATCTGTTAGAAAAAAGGAGGCGGAAATGACGTAAAAATAATTCCCTAGGGGGGGGATTTTTGAGGGACTTTACCTGGGGATTTTACAGGGCCATTGACATGAGAACGATGATCCGTATTCCGAGTCATATAACGTATGGGCTTGGTATAATTTTTTAGCTTCACGTGGCTCTGGATAAGCTCCTAATAAACGGCTTAGAAAACGAATTTCGGCTTTCTTATTTCGGCGTTTTTGGAGAAATATATCCAGTTCATGCCCCTCAGAATCGACCGTTCTCCACAGAATGAAGTGAACATCATTGAGTTTGATGGTCACTTCATCAAGATGCCATCTGTTCTTGAATATCACGGTAGCTGTGATTGAATCGGTGGTAAAGCCATACGGCATGACTGATAATGGAAATTGGAAAACGATGACATCGAGATGCTATTAATAAGGACATGGTGATTACCTTCATATTAAAATTCGAACATAACACAAATCCATATTAACTTGACGATGCCTATCCCCTCAAATTACTCTTCTAAGTCTTAAAAAACTTCTCTTCCATTCTGCCTTTGATTTATTCAGACCTCTCTATGAAATAAATGCCATTTACGATTAAACTGCACGAACCATTTCAACTTTTTCTGGAAGATCATATTTTGAATGATCCAGTTTTGCTACATTGATATTGTGATCTTTAAATTGGGAGATTATATTTGAAAACAGTTGAGTTTTTATCATATCTCTACCCTCTGTAATATTAGAAAGCCAAAATGTTAGGCTAAGAGCAACAGCATCATAGTGTACATTTTTGATATATGCTGAAGGAGAAGGTGTTTCTAACACAAGTTGATGCTCAAGAGCGCTGTTTTTCATTAATAAAAGAGCGTCTTCTGTATTAGATTCATAATCTATTTTAATCTCAATATTTAATGCTGCTTTTGTATCAGAGTAGGTCCAGTTGATAACACGGTTGGCTAAAAGCTCATCATTTGGAATAATGACCTCAATACCAGTCTCTGTTCGTAGCAAGGTATACCTTGCACCTGTATATCGCACATATCCCATGGTACCATCTGAAAGCTCTATTAAATCATTACCTTCAATTGATTTTTCAGAAAGCAAAATTAGGCCGCTAATGAAATTCGAAGCTACTTTTTGAAGACCGAAACCAATTCCAATTCCAATGGCACCGCTAAAAATAGTGAACGTAGCAAGGTCCAAACTTAATATGTCTAAAGATACAATAAAAACTATGGTGTAAGTTAAGATTTGCACACCCTTTATAATGAGGGTCTTTTTTGAGTTGTTTATATAGTTCGTTGAATTTATTTTTGTTTCTACTTTTTCTAAAAATATGGACGCCAAAGATAAAAGCGTTATAAACGTTATTATGCCCTTTAATAAGAACCATATAGATATTTTCACACCAGCAACATTAAAAGTTAAATTCTGAAGGTTATTAAAAAGATCTGAGTACTGAGAGCCAAAAAGTAAAAAAATTAAGGCTGCGGAAACAAGTGCAACTAAAAATAATTTTGAAACATAAGAGATTTGTTTTCTATTGAGCATTAAAAAGGCTTTTCATTTATTAATCTTAATGATTTACCTTTACTCTACCTAAAGTGGTTTTGAAAGTTAAAAACTAGTTTTTTCATCTAAATATCTTGAAAAATAGGAGCGAGCAATTTACACTTAATGAATTAAGAAAAAAAATTCTGTTTCAGAGACTGAACGCGAACTTTTAGAAAACTTAGAAACGCATCGTATCTTCTCAGAAAACATTCAAGAATAGCTGATCGCTTCAGTCTCTTTGATGGTAGTTGGAAATTTATTATTCTTCTTTTTGCATTTCTTCGTGGTTTGATGTTTTTAAATTTTTAGTATCTTACTCCAAGATTAAACCTCTTACTCTTATATTCTTTTGAAGCCTGCTTTATCTTGAGTGTCTCACCTTACAGGCCCAAATTATTATGGGTCAAAATCGATTCTCTGATCGAAGTTGAATTCGAGCAGAAAATTATTATTAAATAAACCTAAAATCCGAATCACAGACCCGCCAGCTTAATAAATTTATAGCCTAGGAATTAGCACAACTTATAAAAATTCGAAATTAAATAAATACTATAAGAGATAATTACAATGTGCCATATCACAAGAGCGATCGAGCAGCTTTCTCTTTCATTATGCAACCAAGCATTTTGACGAAGCACTTTCTGAAAGCAATCTAGAAGAAAAACCTGGTTCAAGTGAACATAGAATTATACCTCTGAGGCTCTTGCGGATTATACCAATGAGTGAAAAAATGCACCTACCTGACACCATATTCACATTGATTCCAACCATCAAATGTATATCAAATCTTTTGGTGAAGAGGGGAGCGTCATTAGAAAGAGTTTTTAAAGCTATTCATCCGACCGTGGATCAAGTTCTGACGCAATAGGTGTTGTGCCTGGAAGAACAACAAAATCTTGATGATCTTCTACAGCCGATGGTATACGGGTACTGACTCGGTATATTAAATAAGCTGCTAATCCTACCGAGATAAAGATAAAATATATAAACAACCCTCCGCTTCCAAAAAAACTCATAAATACAGAAGCAAATATAGGGCCAAAAATTGCCCCTATCCCATAAGCCAACATGAGCCCTTGCGTGGCAGAAACAATGTCAGCATGTTCAAGAACATCACATGTATGGCTTATGCTGACAGGGTATAAAGCAAAAGAGGCGCCGCCAAAAATGAAGATCAGGATATTGATACTTTGTACAGATTGATTTGATATCGTTATAATGAAAAGCTCAATTGCTAATAATAAAAAGCAAAGAAAAATTAACATTTTTCTTCTATCAACCAAATCAGACAAACGCCCAATTGGATACTGTAAAGCGGTGCCACCAGCAATAAGTAAAAACATAATTAAGGCTGTTACAGAGACATCATTAAGCATTGTTTGAGTATATAAAGGAAGCAACCCTAACACTGATCCTAATAAAAGCCCCGAACATGTACATGATACAATGCCGGTGGGCGATAATTTATAGAGTTGAATTAAAGTCAAAGCTGACGGTTCTTCAATGGTTGGGTTCCCAACTTTGGTAATTGCAAGGGGTATAACTGAAAGAATTACAAAAATTGTGGCAATCGAAAAAGGAGTTAAACTATCTATATTAAAAACATTTAACAAAAATTGCCCAGAAGCAGAGGCACCGTAAAGCGCAATCATATATAAAGCTAGAAATTGACCGCGCGTCTTTACTGTACTATGCCCCAACAGCCAGCTTTCTACTACAATATATAGACCAGCTAGGCAATACCCACTAATGGCACGTAATAATATCCAATACCATAAAGAATAAAACAGCCCCTGAGAAAGCATAACAACAGCTGTAAGAGAAGCAAAAGCAGCATAAGCACGAATATGACCAACCCTTAAAATAAAATTTGCATTTTTAAAGGCACCAAGTGCCATACCCGTATAGTATGCGGATGTGATGAGGCCAATATTCAAAGAAGAAACGCTTTCCATTTCTAAGCGAATAGGAATAAACGTACCAAAAAGACCAACGCCATTCATTAAAAAAAACATACTTAAAAGAGGCGGAATAACGGAACAAAATATTTTAGGTGTCATGATTAACGTTCCACTTTTATACAATGTTGATATCCTCTTCTAATCCTTTCATCATAAGGAAGGAGCAGATAAGTTTCGTACCTTTATCATGGATCTAAAATAGTTAATACTTATTAAATTCTGAGGCCAGCTAATACACTTAAATTGTAAAATATCAGACACTTAATTTTTCAATGCATGCTCCTATCATTTTTAGATGTGATCATTTGGAATATTCAACAGTTTGATGATGCCAATACTAATTTTCTTTCAAAGCCTACCTATGGTAAAAATATTCAGTTCTTAAAAAAATCTACACTCTTTCCTTTTACATCTATAATTTTTAAGGCTACACTGTTCAAATGTGAGAAAGAATATAGCAGGGGGATCTTGATGCCAAATAATAAATTTCTAGAATTGCAAAACGTAATAATAAAAACTTACGGCGATTTTTATGATCAAGTTCTAGAATATATCCCACAAATTTTTCTTGCAATTTTCTTATTTTTGTTTGGTTTGATGTTCGCACATTTGTTGCGAATAATTACTAGAAAATTTTTAAAGGGTTTTGACTCTCTTATAAAGAGGTTAGCACTTTTTTTTGGCTTAAAGTCACTAAACTCCAAGCATTCATATGAAATCCTTATTAGTAAATTTGTATTCTGGTTGGTATTAATCTTCTTTATTGCTTCAAGTGCTAATGTGCTTGGCTGGAAAATTATTACAAAACTTGTTGATAGTTTTATGATGGTGTTACCAAATTTAGTTACTTTTTTTCTAATTGTTATGGTTGGCTTTTTACTAAGTATGGGAGTAAGAACAACAGCTCAAAAACTATTATATTCTGCTGGCTTTGCAAAAAGTGAAATTATTGCTCAATTAATCCAAGCGCTTGTCTTATTCACCGCAATAATAATAGGAGTCGAACAAATAGGGCTCCATGTTCAGTTTCTAACGATGATAATAATTGCAATAATTTCTATAGTTTTTGCGGGTGTAAGTCTTGCTTTTGGACTTGGGGCGAAAACCTTTGTCTCTAATATTATTTCCGCACAATATATAAATAAGCACTGTGATATAGATGATTTTGTGCAAGTTGGAGAAGTGGAAGGAAAGCTCATAGAAATTACTCAAACTTTCTTAATCTTAGAAACACAAAAAGGTAGAACAATGGTTCCAGCAAAATATTTTCATGAAAATGTCAGTACTTTTTATAGAAAAGATACAATTTAAAATGTTTTCTAAAGTGCTTTAAATATGCCTAACAATAAGAAAGATTTTGCTCTTACTTTTACACAATCACACCCTGACATAGTGGCAAAGGAGTTAGAAAAAATGCCTCCATATAAGGTGGCTTCTTTTTTAAAAAGTATTCCTATTTCCGTAGCCCCTCAAGTTATAGAAAAAATGCTTTCAAAGAAAGTTGCCGAAATATGCAATATATTAGAACCTGAAAAAACAACTAAATTTCTAACTCTTATGGAGATTCACTCAGTTATATCAGTATTAAGACATCTAGATCCTGAAAGGCGTCGTTCCATTCTTGCACACTTACCCTCTAAGCTCAGATTATGCTGTAAAATCCTTTTGCGATATTCAGATAATAGTGTTGGTGCTTGGGCTTATCCACAACCAAATATCATTCCATTTGATTACACTGTCGCTGAAGCACTTCAGTTAATTAAAAACACACAAAATAGAATACCTTCCAATATTATTTTTATCGTTAATCGCTATAAAGCCTTTATAGGATTCGTGGATACATATAAATTACTTCAATCACCACCGGATGCTTTAATTGAAGCTCTCACGAAAGAAAGTGAATATTGTTTGTACGGAACTATGAAGCTTGATTCTATCCTTAATCATCCAGGATGGGAGTATTTCGATGTTCTTCCCGTATTAACCAGTGATCAAAAAATTATTGGGGAATTACCATACCGAACCCTCAGAAAAGCTCTAGAAACTTCTAATGAACAAAGAGAAGCTATATTTACCGAGGACATGATTGCTCCAGTTTGGAAGATATATAGTTCAATATCGTTTTCTTTTATAAATTTACTGAGTTCATTCCTTGAGCAAAAAAATGAATTTTCCAAGAAATAGGTGTTTTAGATGCCACAACCAAACCTAAAAGTAACTATAGAAAAGCTCAATAAGATTTTTATAACCAGCTATCCTATTGAAGCAGCTAGAAAATTTGAAACCATGACTCCCTCAGCTGCTGCAAACATCCTTAGTAAGCATCCTATCTGTGATGTTAGTTGCGTTTTTTCTTTTATTACTCCTGGTATAGGAAAATTAATTCTGCTGCTTTTGCCAAAAACTATGGCTTGCGAGCTATTAATGCACTTAGAACCAAATTATGTAGCAATACTTCTAAGGCTTTTGAATAAAAAACAGCAAGATGCCTATCTTAGAAACTTAGATCAAAGCATTTCACGGGAAATAAAGGAAATTTTAGGATACCCACAAAACACGGCAGGAGCAATGATGGAAGCGAGCTTCGTCGGATTTAATAAGAATGCCTCTGTGAAAGATATTTTGTTATTTTTCCAACAACAAAAATTAGACAAAGTTGATCATATTCTTCTTCTTAATGATCAGCTTGAATTAGTGGGAAAAATTAATGTCGGTCGTCTAGTATTAGCAGACAAGAATCTAAAATTATTTTCACTTTCTGAGCCAGTTAGCGTTTCTTTTTCTGCACTTGATTCTAGAGAAAAAGTCATAAAAGTATTTGAAAAAACAAAATTAGATTTTGTACCAGTTTTAGATGCAAATAATAGGGTTATAGGCGTTATACAATCATACATGCTCATAGAAGCTATAAAAGAAGATATTGTTTCTGATATTCAAACCATGGTAGGTGCAAATAAAGAGGAAAGCGCTCTATCTAGTAGCTTCTTCTCTGTTAGGAAAAGATTACCATGGATGGAGATTAATTTACTTACCGCCTTTCTTGCAGCAGCAGTAGTGGGTATTTTTGAAGAAACGATCGCAAAATATACGGCCTTAGCTGTTCTTTTACCTGTTGTAGCAGGGCAGTCTGGTAATGCGGGTGCTCAAGCATTAGCTATTACTATGCGTAGTCTTATTTTAAGAGAAATCACTACAAACCAGTGGCTCAAAATAGCACTAAAAGAATTTAATACTGGCCTTATGAATGGCATATTAATAGCCTTAACTTGCGCAGTTGCAGTTTTTATTTGGAGTAAAAATATTGGCCTTTCTTTAGTAATCACTCTTTCCATGATAGTTTCCATGATTATTGCAAGCGTTGCAGGAGCGCTTGTTCCTATAGTTTTAAAAAAACTAAGACAAGATCCAGCTCAATCATCTTCTATCATACTAACTACTATTACAGATGTAGCAGGGTTTATGTCCTTCCTTGGAATCGCAACAAGCCTGCATAGGTTTCTTTTATAAATAATTGGACACTTCGATAAACTACTTGAAAAAGGAATGTTATGTGATTGAATTGTGAAAGGAAATAAAACTTTGGGGAGAAGAATGTACTTGCAACCAAATTGTTTAGACCTAGCAAATAGAGGGCACCTCTATTAACCTCTCTACATGGTTTAACCATTTGATACAATGCGATAGTTGCATTTTTGTTGAGCCTTTATAAATATCACAGCCCGTTTTTTCTCAAGAAATCCATTAACAATAACGAGCTTCCAGCAAATGTTCCTATAGACAAGAGTAGCAACGACATGACAGTTTTGAAATACATCAACAATGGATCGAACAAAGAACAGTAGATAGAAATTCGCCAAAACAAACACCTAAACAACATGATTGAGTATTATCATCGGTTTATAAAAAAAGAACGAGGTTTATGCTTTGATGCCAAGCTATCCGCCTTTCAAAACTTTACGACTCTTATGGCCTAATGTATCTGAAAAATAGAAATCTGCTAACCTCTCCTCGACTCTGCGCCACAAACGCGACAGAACCCATTTATAAAACCTCCTATAGAAACCAGCTATCCCATTGTATCAAATGGTTAAGCCATGTCTAAAGGTTAATAGATGGGCCCATTTGCTTTGCGAATTTTCTTCTACTGCTTCCGATATGCTTCCGGATTTTTTATCTGGATTTTTCAAAAACTCTGTATGTCGCTTCAAATATGGCTCCCCGGGACGGGCTCGAACCGCCGACCCAGTGATTAACAGTCACTTGCTCTACCAACTGAGCTACCGGGGAACATGGTGCACTAAGGCACCCTATGCTCGAAGCTTTAGCAAATCTCTTTTAGAAATGCTAGGGTGAAATGAACATTCTTCATTTCATTTATGGGAACTTATCCTCCAAAAAAATAGGAGCATAAATTTATATGGGTTAAATTTTAAATCTTGCCCCTTCCCTATTTCCATTTTTTCAATTACCAATACCTCCTGAGAACATCAGGAGAAATTATAATGACATCCCTCTCAGAAATTGAACAAAAATCCCTTATAGAAGCCTCAGAAACTGTTGCAAAGAATGCCTATGCACCCCATTCACGGTTTCACGTTGGCGCGGCTATCCTTTCAGAAAATGGGAACATATACACTGGCTGCAATGTGGAAAATGCTTCCTATGGGTTAACCGTATGTGGTGAACGAAACGCCATTTGCCATGGCGTCTCAAAAGAAGGCGCAACCCTTAAAATTAAGGCCATTGCCATAAGCACAATACCACGTATAGAAGCGTCACCATGTGGCGCCTGTCGACAAGTTATTTCTGAATTTGGAAAAGACATAAAGGTTTTTATTCCACAGAAAGGTGGTCACAGAGAAACCACAATCGAGGCGTTACTCCCCGGTCAATTCGAATTCGATCAGCCCATAGAGTAAGCTTATTCCACTGGTACCAACATTGGCCCCAGATGGCGCCCCGCAAATATATGCATGTGAAAATGAGGGACTTCTTGGCCCGCATGTTGACCATGATTAGCCAAAATTCGATAACCACCCTTTAAGAGATTTAACTCTTCAGCAATTTTCCCAACCGATTGGAAAAAATTGTAGATCTCTTCAGGAGACCCGTTGGCACTAAAGTCCGCAAATGAAACGTAGGAGCCCTTTGGGATCACGACTACATGAACCGGAGCCCGAGGGTTAATGTCGTGGAACGCGAGGGTAAACTCATCCTCATAGACTTTTTCGCAGGGAATATCTCCTCGGATAATCTTTGCAAAGACATTCTCGACATTATAAACCATGTCCACGATAAATTGGCCTCTCTGTATTTTTATCTTTCGTTTTTCCGAATCTTACTATAGATAATTCTTGAAACTTCTGCAACGACTGAGGTGAAACGCAATGTCAACTAAACAAGCTGATTCCTTTGCATGGCACGGAACAACTATTTTATCGGTCCGAAAAAATAATAAAGTCGTCATTGCTGGTGACGGACAAGTTACCCAAGGCCCCATCGTTATTAAAAATTCTGCCCGTAAAGTGCGACGACTGGGAGATGGTTCTGTCATTGCAGGATTTGCCGGCGCTACGGCAGATGCAATGACACTGTTTGAACGCTTAGAAGGAAAACTGGAACAATACCCAGGACAATTGCCAAGAGCCTGTGTGGAACTAGCTAAAGATTGGCGTACCGATCGGTATTTAAGAAAACTAGAAGCCATGATGGCAGTAGCCGACAAGAAAAACTCTCTCATTTTAACTGGCACCGGAGACGTCCTGGAACCCGACGATGGCCTCATTGGAATAGGATCAGGGGGCGCCTATGCTTTGTCAGCAGCCCGCGCTCTAATGGATCAAAAGTTGGAATCCATTGATATTGCCAAAAAAGCCATGACCATCGCCTCAGAGCTTTGCATCTATACCAATTCAAATTTTACCATTGAAAGCATTTAAGCGAGTATTTCAAAATGACGTCCTTTACCCCCAGAGAAATTGTTTCTGAATTAGACCGATTTATTGTTGGTCAAGACGATGCAAAAAAAGCCGTTGCGATTGCGTTAAGAAATAGATGGCGCCGCCTTCAACTCTCCGATGATCTCCGCGAAGAAGTCCTTCCAAAAAACATTCTCATGATCGGACCTACGGGTGTTGGCAAGACCGAGATTGCCCGTCGACTGGCTCGATTGGCACAAGCCCCGTTTCTAAAGGTGGAAGCCACCAAGTTTACAGAAGTGGGCTATGTGGGTCGTGACGTTGAGCAAATCATCCGAGATCTTATTGAAATCTCTATAGCAACGACGCGAGAACGCTTGCGAAAGGAAGTCCAAGCAAAAGCAAAAAACCATGCCCATGATCGTATTCTAGATGTTCTCGTTGGCGAAAAATCCAGTGAAGAAACACGCCAAAAATTCAGGCTTATGCTTGAAAATAACGAGATGGATGATAAAGAAATTGAAATAGATGTTTCTGATACTTCTGGCTTACAGCTCCCCACTTTTGATGTTCCAGGAATGCCCGGCGCCCAAATGGGCATGCTCAACTTGGGCGATATTTTAGGAAAATCCATGGGAGGAGAACGCACTAAAAAGCGCCGCGTTAGGATTGCAGAAGCCCTAGAAATTCTCACCGCCGAAGAAAGTGATAAATTACTCGATCAAGAAATGGTTATGAAAGAGGCTATCGATTCTGTTGAACAAAATGGCATCGTCTTCATCGACGAAATTGACAAGATTTGTGGCCGCGAACGCTCCTCTGGTGAGGTTAGTCGTGAAGGAGTCCAGCGGGATTTACTGCCCCTTATTGAAGGGACAACAGTAGCCACAAAACATGGCCCCGTAAAAACGAACCATATTCTATTTATCGGATCAGGAGCATTTCATACTGTAAAACCCTCAGACCTTTTACCTGAATTACAGGGACGCCTCCCAATTCGTGTCGAACTAACTGCCCTTTCTAAAAAGGATTTTGTAAGAATACTTCAAGAACCAGAAGCTAGCCTTGTTAAGCAATACTGCGCTCTTTTAAAAACTGAAGGCGTCAAATTGAAGTTTTTGGAAAGTGGTGTTGAAGAAATTGCCTCCCTTGCCGCTACAGTGAATAAAAATGTGGAAAATATTGGTGCGAGACGCCTCCACACTATGATGGAAAAATTACTTGAAGAAATCAGTTTCACAGCTCCTGATACCCCGGGCAAGAGTTATACGATCGACGAAAAACTAGTAAAAAAGACTTTGGAAGGATTCACCCATGATACAGACCTTTCAAAATTTATCTTGTAGTGATCTGAGCTCATCTCAGTAAATATTACGGTATGTAATTTCAACCTAACTCCATTATATTCTGACCTTATAGAGTATAAATTCGAAACGTGATTAGTTTGTGATCACACGAAGGGGTAGTATGGCTAACAGGAAAGATTCAGCCACCAGATACACTGTTAATTCTGCGAAAACCGTAGAGGAAGTGTGCGAACCTCTTTTCGAAAACTTCAACATCAGCTATTTCTCCTATGTGAAATTTCTACCTGATAACAAGTATTTATACTTAGGGACTGACGAAGAATGGTTGCAGTGCTATTTCAAGAATTTCGATTACAGCAATAAGGTCCACCAAGAAGTCCAGGATGCTTTTGAAGGTAAATCATTTTACAGCTTACGAATCGGCAATCAAAAATCCATAAAAGAGCCTGTTCTAAATGCCATGTACGAACATGACATATGGAACGCTATAAATTTGTACACCAGCCACGAGTCGGAAGTTGAAAAGTTCTGCTTTGCCTCTAACCGAGAAGACGTCGACAATATGAATTTTTATCTCAATAATCTCGACGTTCTGAAAAGATTCATTGTTTATTTCAAAAACAGTTGTGACTCCCTCATCGATGCCTCAGATGAAAGTAAGTTAGCCCTCGTGCAAAACAGAGAGCCTTGCATCATTGGCAAACAAGCCCCCAAAAACCCTAATAATAGCCAATTATTAGAGAAAACGAAGTTAAAGAAGTATTCGTTTAATGTAGAGTGCCAACCAACCATTTTATCTGCTCAAGAATTCCAATGCCTCCAATACTTCACACGCGGAAAGACCATGAAAGAAATTGGCATTATCTTGAATATTTCGCACAGAACAGTTGAATCATATATCAATAATATTCGCCGGAAAATTGGCTATAAATCACGATCCGAACTCGCAACGATTTTTGCTAAAAATGTGGGGCCTAGCCTTCTTAAGGCTTCAGGGATTTAATATTCTCTTAAATCTCTGAGGTGCTTTTAGTCCGTTGTGTCATTCACAGTTATGATTTTGATGGTCACCTCATCTTGACCATAGGCCAAAGCTGACATCCATACCTCCCCATCACCAATCATGACGCCCTGATAATTGCAAAAGAGATCCTTAAATTTCTGCTTTTGAACAACCTCTTTCACTTCAGCAGTAAAGATTTTTTCATAGTTTTGTATAAAATCTTCTTTGGTTTTAATTCCAATTGGCTGCCTAAGTGGAAAACTTATCATGTTTGCCAAAGTTTCTATATCATCGTTTGAAAGTGCTTTTTGCAAGTCAGCCAAAAACGCTTTAAGGGGCTCCATTGATTTAATCCCTGCCACTCTTAAATCACAATGAGACCCAATTTTCGTAGATATTGGTGATATGGGGGGCTCTTCCTCTTTACAACTCGTAAGTGAAAGAAAACCTAAAAGAGCAATTTTATAGGGACGCATGTTTTCTCCTTAGTGTTTATGGCCCTTAGAAATACTGGAAACTTTTTAACATGAAATTGAATAGGAAGCTACAGGGTTGAGACAGCCCATCCACGCTCTCCCAACTGAGCTATGGCCCATCTCATGCAGCCAAAACTATCTTTGCCACATCATCTGATTGCCCTCAAATACTGCTTCATCCAAAGCTTGCTTTACAGATTTTTTGCCCGAAAGGGCTTCTTCCAATTTATCCAAAATGCGCTCACGAACTTTGATGAAATTGGTGAGGCGAATGCCCTTGGTATGCGGTTTTGGGGAACGATCCAAAACGGATCGCACTGCAATATACGCCGCAGGATGGGTTTCGTAAAAACCAGACTCTTCGGTCATTGTGAAAGCGGCTTTTGTGATAGGTAAATAGCTGGTTGCCTGATGCCATTCCGCTTGGATATCTGACCGGGATAAGAAATCCAAAAAAGCGGCAATGACTTTGTATTCCTCTTCACTATGTCCCGCCATAACCCACAAAGAAGACCCTCCAATGATCGTATTCTGAGGGGCTGTCTTTACATCACTATAAAAAGGCAAGTAACCAACGCCTACCTCAAAAGGGGCATTTTTTAGGGAAAACTCCCGATTTGCCCCCTGTAAAAATATGCCACATTCCCCCTTCTTAAACAGATCCTCACTATCGTTAAATCTGCCTTCATACTTGTATAACTTCGCTTCTTGCCACCGGACAAGATTCTCCACATGCCTTATATATAGGGGCGCATTAATGACAAGCTCAGCCCTTGTTGATTCGAACCCATTCCCATGGGTCGCAAAAGGTTCGCCATGCCACGCCCCAAATTGTTCGAAAGTATACGCTGCTGGCCAAGCCGTCGAAAATCCATACTTCACAGCCCCTGACCTGACCAACACACTACAAACTTTCTCCATTTCTTCCCATGTCTGAGGTGGCTTGTCCGGATCTAAACCAGCTTTCTTAAACGCTTCCTTATTATAAAATAAAATTCCCGTAGAAGCATTCAAAGGAAGTGACAGCATTTTCCCGTCTGAAAGCGTATAAAAGTCTCTTACCGCTGGAATGTACTCGCTCGGATTAAAAGGATGGTCAAGGTGGCGCATCACATCAGAAAGGGAAACGAATAAGTCTAAATGTTCTAAGGCCTCAGTCGTTGCCACTTCAAAGACTTGCAATATATGGGGTGGCTTCCCCGCCTTCCCCTTCTCTATTCCTTCCTCAAAACACGATGTATAGCTATCTGATTTATTGATGGGGGTAATCTGATAATCAGATTGTGTTTTATTAAACCGATCTGCGAATTCTTTTAACTTACCCTCAATAGGCCCGCCCAAAGCGTGCCAAAGGGTAATCTCTTGAGCAGCCCAAGAAAAACTTTGCATTTGAAGCACAATAATAGTACAAAGGATTGCTAAAGTTAATCGCTTAATGGTCATAATTTCTCACACTAAATATAGGGTGAGAAATTATTATATTTTTATTTGTTTGGCAAGAAAACATGATTTCATCCATTTCTATTCGCGGTGCACGAGAGCACAACTTAAAAGATCTCAATGTGGAAATCCCCAAGAACCAACTTGTGGTCATTACGGGCCTCAGTGGATCCGGAA
>Ga0066609_10000879_pt1 | contig 18650 bp, 19 predicted proteins | sample SaaInlV_DNA_150m_FD_60378 | JGI IMG/M metagenome (GOLD analysis project Ga0066609, IMG submission 60378) | Marine microbial communities from expanding oxygen minimum zones in the Saanich Inlet - SI075_LV_DNA_150m | ecosystem: Environmental > Aquatic > Marine > Unclassified | place: British...
GGTGTCATTCTTGTTTTTAATATGTTCGTTGCAAAGAGTTTGTATCGATTCAGCTTTATTTTTGGTATCTTCCTGATTTAGTATCGCTTCTATCTGCTCCCGTATAGTCTGTTCTACAGCTGCATTAATAGTTGTTGTGGTATTTTCTTGGTCAGCATTTTTAGACGCAGCTCTAGGTTGCATTGACATTTTTTTCTCCGATATAAGAGGATTAGTTTATTTCAAGTTGGTTTGCACATGGTGCGCATAAGTATTTACTTGACGAGATTTTAAGCCATCTAAGCATTTTTGTCAATGAATAAGTTTTGTTTTTTGTGGTGGGTCGTTTTGCCAGGGTTTACACTAGCAGCCCGCTTATTTTTAGGTGTTCACTGAATAGGAAGATGTTGTTTTGCGTTATTGCCCACGCTACTATACTTAAAAATGGACCAAAAGGTATGAGGCTGTGCCTTGATACTTTATTGGCCATGCGCATAACCATGAAATAAAACATAAAGCCAAAAGATGCTAGTATTATAGTATTTAGCATATTCAAAGGCCCAAGCCAAGCGCCAAGCATTGCTAGCATTTTGAAGTCGCCATACCCCATTCCATCAGGCCTGTTTGTTCGCAGGCAGACTGCCTTGCTGATCAGCCATGGGCCACAATAGCCAGCAACAGCGCCCCAAACTGCAAGTTGAATTTGTATTTCATTCCATCCTTGGATTGAAGCAATGAGACCGGCCCACAGCATTGTCACCGATAGAATATCTGGAATTAATTTTGTCCTAGCGTCAATGGCCGCAATTGCAATAAGGCTAAGATAGAATGCTAGCTGTGAGAGCCCCGAGGGCGTATTGCCAAACTCAAGCATGGTTGTTATGCAAGTTATGATTGTAATTGTTTCTATAAGCAAGCGTTGCTCTGGCTGGATGATGGTGTGTTCTTTTAGCTTTGTTTTTGCGATAATATAGCTAAAAATTGGCGCATAATACAGTGCGCGTACTAGCTTATTACTCTTGGATTTTTCGTTTATTGTTGCTGAGAATAAAGGTACCGCGCTAAGTTTTTTATTTTTTAACTCTAGAAAGTCAACGCACTCATTATGGTATTCTGCTAATATTCTGCGAGGCAACTGGAAAATAAAAATAGAGAAAAAAGGCGTGAAAACGTATGTGGCGCATATTGTGATAACCAGCTGCTGGCTTGATAGTAAATCCATTTTAGAGTCCCATTGTTTTGCTATAAACCGATAACTAAATAAGTATTTTAATGCTTTTCTATTGCTTTAACAATGAAAAGCTCTTTTTGCTTTGGTTGTTCCTTTGTCTTGCAAGATGGGCGGGTTTGCCTTATAATATGAAAGATATTTTTAGCATGGAGAGCTGCTTTGTTTCGTTTTGGCAGTAACAGAGATGACAAAAAAGTTGTTATAAGGCCTCACTATAGTCGATGGCAAGGGTTTTGATTTGCCTGTCACAAGTTGTGATAGCGATAGCGACAAGCTTATAATTGAAGGATTTTGGAGTGATGCTGCCTCTGGCGTAGCTGAGGCTCTGCCTGATCTCGTTGGGCAGTATGATCTTAAAAGGCATAACTGTGCGCTGGTCCTGCCTCATAATTCATATTCACATTTCACATTAAACAAGCCCAGTATTCCGCATGCTGAAATTAGGCAGTCTTTGCCATGGGTGGCGCAAGAGAGATTGGAGTTAATGTCATACCATACTCCCGTTTTAGATGCTTGCCTTGCATCAGACTTGCTGGAAGGAAAAGAGCATAATAAAATCCATGTTTTTGTTAGTGAAGAGAGTCATGTTAGGTCTTGTGTTGCTGGTGTAAATGCAAGTGGACTTAAAGTAGATACAGTTACTGTCCATGAGCTGGCTGCTACCTCTTTTATAGGGGGCTGGTCACAAGACTCATTAGTTTCCTATGTGGTTATTTCTGCCAGCGAGGCTACTTCATTAATTTTGGTTCTAAACGGTCAGTTCGTTGCATATAAAAAATTGCCTGCAATAAATTTGGCTGCTACAGCTGATTTGCAACGCGATCAATTTAATTTGTTTTGGGCAGAGATGGCCAGGCATATTAACTATTACCTAGACTGCCTCGATAAAAAATACTCGCTAAAGTTTTTTATGTCTGGAGAGGTCTGGCAAAATTTAGAGAAGAGCAGTCTATTTAAGAATGTATTTAAAGAACATTTTTTAAACGTATCTTCTTTTGGAGGAGTAGACTTGTCTAGTATTTTAGAGGTGGAAGGAGTTAAGTCTGATATGCTTAATGTTTTGCAGCATGATTTACTAGGTGGAGCGATGATGTATGGCAGTGATTAATAAGCAGCGAGTTAATTTTCTTGAGGTTTTGCCAGTTCGTTACGATCTGCTGCCAGGCCTTAATCATATGCTAATGATTTGGGGGCGCTATGCGTAACCCTCTATTTTCAGCATTTATACGCAGATAGCGCGCATAGTAAACTGTTGTCTCATGGTGATCAACTGAGTTCGCAGCTAAACGAGGGTCTTGCAGCCCTGTCAAAAAAGAGTGAAGGAAATAATGAGGGGGGCGGCAAAGGTAGGCTTGTTGCAATTGCTGATGATGGCCTTAATTTCAGCAAGACTGGTTTTTATCGTGACTTACATAGCCTGTCGTTGAACTATAATAATAAGGTTTGGTTTACGTATATTAGTATAAATAATGAAGATGACACGGTGACTTTGTTAGGGAAAACAAGCTCTACATCTGCGTTGAATGAATTGTTCACAAAGTTAACACTGCTGGATGAGTTTAAATCGTATAAGCTTAATTTGAAAGATATTGCAAGGGCCGATTCTAATGCGAATAGTGATACTGTTTTTCATGGGTTTGTAATAAGCAACGATAACGATTTAAAGCATAACAAGAGGGGGAGATGATGTATAAAAAAGTCGCTGATACAATAAACTCCAAGTCTCAACTAGTCAGGTTGTTAACAGTGTTATTTGGCTCTGTGATTATTACATTTGTTTGGTATCAATTTAGTTTTTCATCTATCTCTGCTGGCAAAGAGAATGTTTTGTCTCGGCATGAAGATCTTCAGAAAAATATAAACACAATTGAAAACATGACCTCAAACAGTGATAGGTTGTTGTATGAAAGTCATATGGTTTCAGCTGATGACTTTGCCGCGCTGCTTAAATCGCTATTGCAAGACAATTCAGAATTAGAGTTAATTTCTCTAAAGAAGCAACCAGTAGACTTGAAAAAAGATGTTGATGACAGTTTAAAAGGGCTGCACGATGTTTTGGGCCAAGATGTTGTTGCAACTGACGTTGAGTTGACATTACGTGGTGATTACTTTGGCGTTATGAAGTATTTAAAGTCGGTGGAGGAAAGTTCTGCTGAAAGTGTTTATTGGCAGAAGTTAACGTATAGTGTTGTTGACTATCCAACAGCAGAAGTTGCTTTGGTTTTAAGAACTATCGGTAGATAAGGGTGTGTATATGACAAAAAATGTATTTGCCTTTTTAGTGGCTATTTGCTCTCAGGTTTCTTTTGCTGAGGTTGCAAGTTTGGAAAAAACTATGCATGACCCGACAATGCCTGTGGATTATAATTTGCCGGAAACCAAAGCAAAAAAAGTGGATTTTGAATTGATTATAACATTTATATCTGATAAGGGACGTATTGCTATAATCAATGGTTCAACTTATGAAGAGGGATCAGTTGTTGATAACTTCAGAGTATTAAAAATAGACTATAACAAGGTTAGTCTGAAATCAATTAGTACTGGTAAAACTATAATTATTATCCCAAAACAAAATAAAAAATCATCATTAATATCTGGAGCAAATTAGAGTATGAAAAACATAAATATAAAATTATTAGTGTTTCTTGCAAGCTTATTGTTTATAGGTAGTTGTAATAGTCATTTAAAAAACTCTTATGCTGATAGCAATTAAAGAAATAAGGACTACTTTACAAAAGGCTATAGCAAATAACCCAGAAACTATAGCTAAAAAAGTTGAAGTTCCAGGCACTGTTTTTTCTGCATTAGCGCCGCAGCTTAATTTAACTGAAAAGGAAGAAGAGGCAAAGTTTGATATCGCAGCACAAAATCAAGATGCTGTCCAATTTTTTACTGGCTTGGCTAAGGGTGCAGGAATAAGCATGATGATATCTCCTGATATAGATGGAGACGTTACTCTAGATATGCGTAACGTTACCCTGGCGGAAATACTAGGCTCAGTTCGGGGTGTGTATGGTTATGAATTTATCAAAACTTCTTATGGTTATGATGTGCTGCCTGCAAAGCTTGAAACTAGAATTTTTACTATAGACAAAGTAAATGTTTCGCGATCAGGAACATCCAGTTTAAATGTTGAAATAGAAGGCATTGGCGAGTCAGGAGGTGATTCATCAACTGAGTTAACTACAAGTTCAGAAGATTCTTTTTGGGATAAGTTAGAAAGTACAATTAGCCTTATCATTGCAGGCTCCGACAGTAGTAGTACTGCTGTAGTTGTAAATCCAGGTTCAGGTTTAGTTGTAGTAAGAGCTTACCCTCAAGAGCTGCGCAAGGTGGCTGCGTACTTAGATGCAACACAAGGCATTACCAAAAGACAGGTTATTATTGAAGCTAAAGTTTTAGAGGTTTCCTTAAACGATAAGTTTGCATCAGGGATAAATTGGCATATTGATGGTTTAGATATAGTACAAACAGCAGGTAGCAGCACTGGTGGCCTTCCAGCCAAAATAACCAGTAGTTTTTTTGCTGATCAAATTACAGGGACATTTACACGTCACAATAGCTTTCAGGCAATTATTAGTATGTTAGCAAGTCAAGGAAAAATAAGTGTTATATCTAGCCCAGGAATTGCAACATTAAACAATCAGAAGGCAGTTATAAAAGTTGGGTCTGATGAGTACTATGCTACCAACTTGTCATCAAGTACAACAACTGCAACTGCAACGACAACTTCAAATAGCGTTAACATGGAGTCATTCTTTTCTGGAGTTGCTCTCGATGTTACTCCGCAGATAGATAGCAGCGGCTCTATAATGTTACATATACACCCTATGATCAGCATTGTTGAGCAAGATGAGAAAAGTATTACCGTTCCAGATGGATTGGTTTCTCTGCCTATGGCAAAAAGCACAATAAGGGAGTCTGATAGTGTTGTAACTGCACGTAGTGGCCAGGTAGTGGTTATAGGCGGCCTTATGCAGCGCTCAGTGGCATCGAGCAGATCTGATCTTCCTGTGTCAGATAGTATAGGGGCCTATAGTGATGCTCTTGGTGCTAAAAGTGATGTTTTGACTAGAAGCGAAGTTGTTATTTTATTACGCCCAGTGATAGTGAATGATAGAAGCAATGCGTCATCACTACAGGCGACGATTAATCACATAGATAAGTTACAGTAAGGACTATATAAGAGGAAGCTTATGGGTTCATATATTGACTATTATGGCTTAAATGGATGTCCGTTTGGCATAACTCCAGACATTGAATATTATTGTCATAATGAAAGTGAAAAGGATTTGCTGGCTAGCATATTCTTCGCTTTGGATGAAGGTGATAGTTTTATTAAGGTAATTGGAAATGCTGGCGTTGGTAAAACATTATTATTGCGTCGATTACGTGCTTGTTTTGATGACTCTTTTGAAGCCTGCAGCTTTTTTAGTAGTGATTACACCGCCACTGGTCTTAGAGAGTGCGTTGCTGAAGCATTGGGCTTGGTGTCGCAAAATTATACTGCTGCTAGATTACATAGTAAAATATTCGATAAATTACTAAATTTACATGTGACTGGTAAAAAATTTGTATTATTAATCGATGAAGCGCAATTATTAACTGATGATGCCCTGGAAACACTGCGTATGCTTACAAATCTTGAGACAAGCAATAAAAAGCTTTTGCAAGTTTTATTGCTAGCGCAGCCGAGTTTAGATGAGCGATTGTATGCTGGTGGGTTTGAGCATCTTTTACAACGAATTACAATGTCTTTATATATTCAGCCGTTAAGTCGTGAAAACTTTGAGAGATACTTAGCCCATCGACTTGTTGTTGCAGGTCACCCTAGTGGGCTTTTGTTTACAGATGCAGCAAAGAAAATTATTTATAAAATAAGCAGTGGAACTCCTAGTGTCATCAACCTTTTGTGCAGTAAATCATTAATTTTAGCGTACCAAAGAGGCTTGCCTTATGTTGATATTTCAGAGATTAATCATTGTTTAGCTGATTGTTGTGAAACAGTTCCGGTTTATGGTAAAAAACACGCTAGACAATATGGGATGTTTAGCTTTATACTTGTTACTATGGTTTTTCTTGTTGGTGTTTTATGTTGGCTAAGATTTGATTTTTTAGCGCTGCATATGCAGCATATAATATAGTTTAGGGAGCAGTTGTGCCTTATAGTTATCGAAATAATACTATAGGTGGGGTGAGGCAAGTATATGTTGTGGCAGTTGGCGCCGCGCTGTTTATTGCTTTTGTAGTGTTGTTTTTCATCTTCACATCCAGTGCATCGGCAACTAAGCCATTGACCATAAAAAAAACAACTCCAGTTGTATCTATTGCCGCACAAACCCCTACAGTTAATTTGCGGAAAAAAATGCCAAATACCCCGGTTGAGCTATCAAGCCTAAAGTTTGTATCTAGCAGTGAAAATCTTGATTTTGATTTTGCACTAAGCACCTGGACAGCTTATATGATTCATTTTAGTAATGAGCATAAAACTATAGAGATAGTGTTTTTTAATACCGATTTATCGAAGACAGATGCCAGCGATAACGTAGTAAATCGGCCCAATGTAAACTATTCCCCCTCAGGGTTAAAGATGTTTGGTAGCTTTGCTGAGAAAGGCATACAAGTAGATAGTTTTGTACATAACAATGATCTTAACGTGACTATAAATTTTCCAGAGAGCATGCATTTAAAAAAAACACATATTACAAAATCATACCCTTCAGCATTACAGCTTAACTTTGGTCGCACTAATGTGGCAGACTTAGTCGTCGTTCCAGATGAAATCGCAGCTCCAAATTCAACGGGCAGAGTAAAAGATAGTTTAATTGTAGATTACCATGACAATAGTAATGCCATTTACGAAACAGCCAAAAATTTAGTCGAATATGGTAAAAATGATGATGCTATACAGCAGCTAAAGGAAAACCCAACTATAGTTTTCGATAGTGAAAAAGCATGTGCTTTGCTAGTTAAGTTGTATCTAAAAAAACAATATTTTATTCAAGCTGAGCGTGTTGCATCTCAAGGAGTTACAGTATTTTCAGGTTCTGTTGAGTTGAGAAAGCTATGGGCACAAGCTAATTTTTCATTATCTGACTACAAAAAAGCACTAAGCATTTTGCAAGATCACAACCCAGATGTTGCGAAAAATATGGATTACTACTCTTTGCTTGCTAGTTCTGCACTAAAACTTGAAAAGTATGAGATAGCTTCAGGAGTTTATCGAAGTTTATTGGCATTTAAACCATCAATGTCTGATTGGTGGGCTGGACTTGCAATAACACTTCAAGGTCAGGGCAAAGATAACTTAGCATTAGAAGCTTACTACAGAGCCTTGCAGTCTGGTCAGTTGAGTTCTGAATTAGTTGGCTATGTAAGAGATTAGTAATTTACAATAGTGGGGATAAAATTCTATGGATCAGAATTCAGTATCTGCAAAACTAAAACTACCATTTTTAAAGTTTTTAATTCAGTCATCTATATTAAAAAAACAAGATATACATGCATTTGATAACATTGATTCTAATAATATAGAGAAGATAACACAAAGTGCTATTGCACTAGGCTTATCAACAGAACATAGAATTAACTCTGCAATAGATATCTATAATAGTTTAAAGCATGTTGATTTAATTCAATATGATCCTAAAGCAATTGATACTAACTCTCACTTGCCTGAACATATCGCCAGAAAGCATCTTAGCTGCGTTATTGCTGTTGAGTCAAATAACTATGTTATAGCTATGGCCAACCCTTGTGATAATGATGTAAATGATAAATTGTCAGAGGTGCTAGATGGATATGTGCAGACAGTGCTAGCCGATGTTTATGAGCTTGAACGCCATATGAATTCTGTATATAAGCACGACACATATGCTAAAACATTGCTATCTAAGTTTAAACAAGAGCTGCATAGTAGCTCTGGTGAGCGTGAGGACGTTGATTTTGTTAGCTCTGGCGATCAAGCTTCTGCTGTTTTACTCTTAGACGAGATATTGCTAGAGGGTTATCATTTAAAAGCATCTGATATTCACATTGAATATGAAGCTAATGCATGTCGAGTAAGGTATAGAATAGATGGTGTTTTGCGCACTCAGTTTGAAACTACGACTGAAATTGCAACAGTATTAATTAGGCGGCTACAAATTTTAGCCAACCTTGACATATCACATCATCTACGCAGTGAAGATGGCAGGTTTACTACTAAAATTGATAATAAAGTTGTAAGTATGCGGCTTTCAATAATGCCGTTAGATTCTGGCCAATCGGCTGTTATTAGGTTTTTAGGTGATGTTAGTTACTATGAGGACTTATCTAGTGTTGTAGGTGATGATAAGGTAGCTAATATGATGCGAGACTACCTGCAAAGAAGTTATGGTATGCTACTTATAGTTGGGCCTACAGGTAGTGGTAAAACAACCACACAATATTCATCTCTAATGAGCATTGACCGCGAAGCAAAAAAAGTTATTTCGATTGAAGATCCTGTAGAGGCATATTTGCCTGGAGTTAACCAGATACCAGTTAATCCAGATATAGGCATGGATTTTGCTGACGTGTTACGTGCTGTTTTGCGTCAAGATCCTGATGTTATTATGATTGGTGAAATTAGAGATACCAATACTGCAACTATGTCAGTTAGAGCTGCTATAACAGGGCATATGGTGTTAGCCACCATTCATACATATGATGTCGCCAGTGCTATATCACGCCTATTCAACTTGGGTGTAAACCCCCATATTATGGCTGCCGCTTTGCGTTTAGTGGCTTCCCAGCGCTTGCTTAGGCGTTTATGTGACTATTGTAAAGTAAAACATACTGTTAAAGCAGCTGATGTTGCTTTGTTATCTAATCAGCCAGAACTTAGAAAAAAGTTAATGGGGAAAGTGTTTCATCAGCCAAAAGGATGTGCGCAGTGTGATATGACAGGTTATGTAGGTAGGCTTGCTGTATTTGAAATAAGTCAATTAGACTCTGAATTAATTGAATCATTAGATAAAGGTGACCTTGCTGGTTTTAACAAAGAAATTAAGCGTAGAATGATTGGTAAAGATTTGTTTTCAAATGCACTGCTGAAGGTCGAAGCCGGTGAGACCTCCTTGCCTGAGGCATTGCGAATTATTCATGAGTAGGTTGTATTATAAATGAATTTATTTAGTTATAAAGGACGTGATATAAATGGCAATCTGGTCTCTGGCAGAATATTCTCAGCAACTGTAAATATAGCGGCAAAAAAATTATTTGCAGAAGAAGTAACTCCAATATCTATTATAGAAGTACCTTTTTATAAAAAAATATTATATAAGATAAAACCATTTTTATTAAGTTATGCATTTATTGATAAGCAGGATTTAGTAAGGTTTTGTGGTGAAATGAGCTTGCTATTACGCGCAGGGGTTCCAATTAGGCAGGCTGTGGCAAATTTGGCTATGTCTTTAAAGGGGAAGATATTAAAGCAAATATTAGAAATTGTAGTTGCTAGAATGGATGCTGGTTATAGCGTATCTAAATCATTTTCTGGGTTTCCTCGAGTTTTTCCAGAGCTATTTTTAGGTTTTTTAAAGCAAGCTGATTATGCTGAATATAGTAGTGTTATTTTTTCTCAGTTAGGCGAGACCATTGAGGCAAGAAAAAAAATAAAGAAAGAAATGATTGAAGCGGTAATACCATTTACATCAAGTGTGGCTATGATTATTTTAGCTGGTTATATTTTATCACAGGTAGTTATGCCAGAATTGCTACGTATTTACGCTGAAAAGGGGCGTGATTTGCCTGTTTTTACAGAATTACTCGCTAATTTTTTTGATTTTATTGAAAATAAATTCGTTTATATGGCAGTTTATTCTATCGCGACTGTTACGGCTTTACGTTTTGTTGCTAAGCGTTTTTCTTCCCTGCATTACGTTTGGGATAAATATATGCTGCAGTTGCCTGTATATAGGTTAATTAGAGTTGTGCTTGCAAAAATGGATTTTTCTAGGGCTATTGTAATGTCGTTGCATAATGGTTATCCAATCCAGCAAGTGTTACATATATCCAGCTTAGTTGTTTTGGATAAGTATTTTCAAGAAAAAATAAAGGTTTCTGTGGCTAAAATTGTCGCTGGTGAAGATTTAATGGAGTCAATCAAAACCATGGAGTTATTTACTTTCTCTGAGATTGAAATTTTAGAGGTGGGGCGAGAAACAGAAGGTCTAGAGGAGTCTTTTAAAAATGTTATTGCTTTTAATCAAAATGATTTAAACCATAGAATTCATCTATTAAAAGAAACCCTGAACCTGCTGGTATTAGTTTTTATGGTTTTTATGATTTGTTTTTACATGGTGGGTTTTTACTTGGGTTATCTATACTTACCATTTTAAGTTTTATTTACAAATTTTCATATGTATTTTCTGTATGGTTATAGCATTTAATAGCAAGCTTATTTATATCATAATACCAGGCATGGACTTTTAGTGCGTTGCGGTCAATAGCGCGCACAACTTGAGGGTAGGATGCTAAGTTTTGCCAGGACAATGCCAGTGTTCGTAAGCATTGTTGGTCGTTTAATTGCGTGATTTCAGCAGGATATGCTGCTAAATCATGTTCTAGAGAATCTTTAGCTAGATCTAGCCAAGCTTCTATGCTGTTTTGTGGGGGATTGCCAGTGTGTGCGCAAAGCCCTTTAATGCCAACACAATCGCTATGGCCTATGATTACAATGTCTTTTACAGCGAGTTCTGTTACTGCAAATTCTAGCGCGGAGCCCGTTGCGCAACCTATATTACTTTCATCAAACGCAGGTACTATATTTGCAACGTTGCGCAGCACGAATATATCGCCGAAGTCTGCCTGAAATAATAAGGCAGGATCAACTCTTGAATCACAGCATGTGATTATCATTGTTTCTGGCCTCTGGCCATGCTCGACTAAGTTTTTATAATTTTGATCCTTAGCTAAATATGTGGCTTTTTCATTAAATGATTTTATAAACTTTGTTATATTAATTCTATCCATGTCTTGCTCCTCAAGTGTAAGTATAGCATATTTTAAAATTTAATTATCTTTAGTACAATTTATTTTTTACCTATTATATAATGTTTCACGTATATCTGTTATTTTTGACAATAATAGTAAGGAGTTCTAAATAAATGCAAGATATTTTCAAAAAACTAGTGATTGCAACATCTATTCCAGTACTGGTATTGTTTTTCACCCTAGTTATGCAGATAGATTTACCTGGTAAGAGCTTGCTACATTGTTTGTTGATTACTTTTGCTCTGCATTGGTCGCTTGGCTTGCCATCTATTTTACTAAAGACTGAAAGGCTTTATGACATCTCTGGTATGCTAGCAGTTTTAGCAATGTTACTATTTATCGTTATAACAGTTGGTGTTAATTCCTCACGTTCACAGCTTCTTCTGGGTATTTGTTGCATGTGGACTCTTCGTTTAGGTTTGTTTTTATTTATACGAGTTCTGAAACACAAGCATGATAGTCGTTTTGATGCTTTAAAAGAATCGCCATTGAGTTTTTTAATTGCTTGGAACCTATCTGCAGTATGGACATTTTTAACAACGATGGTGGTTTTAGTGGCTATGCTTGGTAATCACCAGCAGCCATTAGCAGCTATTGATATGGTGCCGCTGTCTGGTTGGTTTCTTGCTTTTATAGTAGAGATAGTAGCTGATTATCAGAAGTATAATTTTAAAAACAAATATGGCTCTAATAATTTTATCCAGACTGGGCTTTGGCAATATTGTCGACATCCAAATTATTCTGCTGAGATTTTAATGTGGGTTATGGTTGCTGTTCTTGCTTTGCCAAATTTGCAGTATTGGGGTTGTTTGAGTTTATTGTCTCCAGTTTTTGTAACATTTTTTCTAACAAAAATTAGTGGTGTAAATATACTAGAACAGCGTAATGATAATAGGTATGGTGATATGTTGGCTTATAAAAACTATAAAAAAAATACTCCAGCATTAATGCCTAAGCTTAGTTTAATATTTAATAAATAAAAAACCCAGCATTTGCTGGGTTTTTTATCTTTACTTGTTGTCGTACATAAGCAAAGCAATAGAATAAAACAATTATTATGTAGCATCTACTGTAGAGTGTATGCCATCATTCCAATTTACTGGGCCTGTGTGAGTAGTGCCACAAGTAGCAGAGGCAGTCCCTTTTATACTAACCGCAGTTCCAGCTGGGTTTAAGCAAGCAGCTTGATCAGGGCTAATTACAACACAGCCTGGTGCGTAGAAGTATTGTTCATTTGCATCCGTAGCGCTCATAAAACCAATAGTGCTTCCTGTAGGAGGGTGTGCATCAATGGTGGTTGCACAACCCCATCTTAAACTAGTATTTTCAGCTGCATTATATGGGGTTGAATCAGTCTCACCAATTAAAAATGGTATAAAGAATATCATTTCACCTGTAATAGCGCTTTGTACATTACTTACCTGGCCAATTTCATGCTTGCCTTCATCACTGTCATTATGCCATTCATTAAATTTAACTTGAACCACGCCATTAGTATAAGATTGAACATCTTGCACAAAACGACCTGCATAGTCATTAGGTACATTGTCAGGTTCAGAATTATCATACACATCAATTGCTGGGTAGTTCCCTGCGTCTGTTGCAGTGCCGCTATATAGAATTTTTCCATGTGCCGCATAAAAGTCATTTACGTTTTTAATTATTGGCTGTGCCAACATAAACCCTTCTGTTACTTGGGCTCTGCCTACTGTGCTATCCATGTATGCTGAACTGATTAGTGTTAGTGCCGCAATACTAGTTATAACAGCACCAACTTAAGCAAAGAACGAGCCTTGTTGTTGTTTAATTAAATTTTTCATGATATTCTCCTATTTATTATTATTTACTAACATAAGAATATTCTCCATAATAAATACTTACATGGTAATTATAGCACAAAAACACAAGAGGGCATGTGTAGTGTGCGAAGACCGCCTTTTAGCGTCTATTTGACGTTAAAAGCATTATTGTTAGCACTTTTTTTGTTTTTATTAGCCTTTTTTTGTTGTATTCCTTGGTTTGTGTTCTGCTATTTATTCCGTTATTATTAGTTTTTATATAATTTTGGGGTTTTTTGTGAACAAAGATTTATTGATTGAGCAGTTATTGCGTGGAATTGACGAGATTCTACCTGAGTCTGAGCTTGTTGCTAAGTTAAAGTCAGATGAAAAACTAACAATTAAGCTGGGCGCAGACCCTACTGCACCTGATTTACATCTAGGCCATAGCGTTATTTTAAATAAATTAAAGATTTTTCAAGATTTAGGCCATGATATAATTTTTATTGTTGGTGATTTCACCGCTAGTATTGGGGACCCGTCAGGTCGTAGTAAAACCAGACCTGCTTTAACTAAAGCTGAAATAGAGAAAAACGCGATAACTTATACAGCACAAATTTTTAAAATTCTAGATAAAAATAAAACTAAGGTCTTATATAATTCAGCTTGGCTTGCTAAAAAGTCAGCAAAGGATTTGATAGAGCTAGCCGCAGGCCAGTCGGTAGCTCGGATGCTTGAGCGCGATGATTTTGCGAAGCGCTATAAGGCTAACGCACCTATAAGTATTCATGAATTTATTTATCCTTTACTGCAAGGATACGATTCAGTTGAAATAAATGCAGATGTTGAGCTCGGCGGTAGGGATCAGAAGTTTAATTTGCTAATGGGGCGTGAGCTGCAAAAAAAATATGGAAAAAAACAGCAGACTGTTTTTATGATGCCACTTCTGGAGGGGACAGATGGCGTTAAAAAAATGTCTAAATCACTTGGTAATACTATTGATATAGCTGCCTTGCCTGCAGATATGTATGGAAAATTAATGTCGATTTCAGATGTGCTTATGTGGCGTTATTTTGATTTATTATCGTTTCGTGGTTCCAGTGAAATAAGTAAATTTAAGCATGATGTCGCTGCTGGCCTTAACCCGCGCGATATTAAAATGTTACTCGCTTATGAAATTGTTGCTAGGTTTCATGGCGAAAATGCAGCTAAAGAGGCAGAGCATGAATTCACCCAGAGGTTTAGTCGAGGCCAGCTACCTGCTGACATACCCCTAAAGACAGTTATAAGCACTGATGGTAGCTTGCCGCTAGCATATGTGCTAAAGCAGGCGGAATTAGTTGCAAGTACATCAGATGGCATGCGCATGTTAAAGCAAAATGCAGTTAGGCTTAATCAAAAAGTTATAAATACAAATATTGAATTGCAAAATAATGGTGAGCAACATCTGCTTCAAGTAGGTAAACGGAAAGTAGCTAAAGTTACGCTAAAAAAACATTAATTACAGAAATTTCAAGAAAATTAAGTTTTAAACTAGATTATGTACTATATTAACTAGTGGGATAAATACAGTTGTAACTAAAATTTGTGAATTGTGATTATGGCTATAAAGAAGTTAAAAGGTTATATTTTAGGTGAGGTTGTTGCAGCCATAGCCGTTATTGCCATTTTAACGCATATTTCAACTTGGTATAATAGCGCAAAAACAATTCAAGCACAGGCTCAAGAAGGCTATGACTTTGCAACTCAAGTTGCGACAAATGTCGTAGATTACTATGAAGAGAACGGCGCTTTCCCGACAGGAACAACTTATGACTATGGAACTGACCCTGGCGAATATGTGGCAAGCGTTATCTATAATGCGCCAGTATCGGCAACAACCTATGGTTATACCATAGCCACTTTTAGGCTTGGTCCAAATGGTCTGCAGACAGTTTTACAAGGTAAATGGATAATTCAACTATTTAGTGTGTCGGGCCCACATTTAGTCACTAATTGCTACACTAATATAAATTCTGCATTTATGTCGGGAGCTACATTAGCCGCTGGGACTAATTCTGATATAGTCGGTAATAGCTGTGAAGTTGCAGATACAATTGCAGCTGTGATTAATGTTTAATAAATATAATATATTATTTATATTGAAATTTTTTTTGATATAGGTATTATAACTTTTTATCTTAATTTTAAATTATGTCGCAAGAATTAGAAAATAGAAATAACTCTTTGTTGCCTTTAGGTGCTATTTTTGCATTAATATTTATGTGTTTTATAGGCTTGTATATTTCATTGGATTCTGAGTCTGAAGTCTTGGAAGATAGCTATGATGAAGGTCCTGAAACACAAGTAGAATTATATAATATAAGTGTAAATCCAGGCGATAATTTAACCAAAATATTCCATTCTATTGGTTTGGGGAACAAGGAAGTAGCTTTGTTTTCTAACCTTGGTAAGAAGGCTAAGCCACTTTATGATTTAAAACCTAAACAAACAATGAGTATATCTGTTGATAAAACAGAGCAGAGGTGTGTAAATTTATCCCTGTGGCTAAACAATGAGGAAAAATTAGAATTTGCTTGGAATGAGGATCATTATGACATATCACGCACCAAGCAACAGCTAGCTACGTCAATAAACTATGCAAAAATAGTTGTAAAGCATTCTTTGCTGGAAGATGCAATAAAGGCAGGAGTAAGCAAAAATATTGTCTACCAGCTTACAGAAGCTTTAGGTTGGGAAATAGACTTTATTAAAGATTTACGCAGTGGAGATGAGTTTAAGCTTTTATATAAGCAAGTGTATGTTCCAAATAAAGGTTATGTCGATGGTGATTTGGAAGAGGTGGTTTTTACGAATAGAACTGGTGAATTCCGCGCAGATAAATTTCAGAACTATGCTGGATTAAGCGCGTTCTACCTGCCTGATGGGAGGCGCCTATCACGTGATTTCCTAACAAGGCCACTCAAATATACCAGAGTAAGTTCGCCGTACTCTTTAAGCAGGAAGCATCCATTGCTAGGCATTAGCCGTCCTCACCATGGTGTTGACCTTGCTGCTAAATATGGCTCGCCGGTATGGGCAACTGGGCAGGGCAAGGTTGTTTTTGTTGGGAATAAATCTGGTTATGGAAAAACCATAGTTGTGCAGCATAACTATAAATATAAAACTTTATACGCTCACTTATCTAAATATACAAAAGGCTTGCATAAAGGTAGTAAGGTTGCTCAAGGTCAAATTATAGGTTATGTAGGGATGACTGGCATTACAACAGGTCCTCATTTGCATTATGAGTTTAGGATAAATAACGCCCCTGTAAATCCTATGACTGTTAAAATTCCACGTTCCCCAAGTCTTGCGAAAAAGGATGTTGAAAAATTTAAAAACACATTAGCTAAAAACGATGAAATTAGAGCGCAAATTCAAAGAGCAAGAGAGGACTTGTAAATGACAAAATACTATATAGGTATTATGTCTGGTAACAGTTTAGATGCAATGGATGCTGTTTTGGTGGATTTTGCATGCCAGCCTTGTAATATAATCGCAAGCCATAGTACGGTTATATCACAAGAACTTCGATCAATGGTGCAGTCTTTTGATGTTGACAGCAATATTTCTGTAATGCTTGGTCTTGATAATGAAATAGCTGGTATAGCAGTGACAGCTGTTGCGGCTCTTCTTGCCAAAACAAATATTGAAAAAGAGGATGTTGTGGCAATTGGTTTTCATGGCCAAACTCTTTGTCATTTGCCGAAGCAGTATGCTGCAACACTACAAATTGGTAATCCACATATTGTTGCGGTACAAACTGGTATCGATGTTGTTGCTGATTTTAGGCGGCGTGATATAGCTGAAGGTGGTCAAGGAGCACCGTTAGCGCCATTATTCCATAGCTATGCGTTTGCAGATGAAACAAAAAGTAGATGTATATTAAATATAGGTGGTATTGCGAATATTACTATGCTGGACGCCGGCGGTGCATTTGTTGCAGGCTTTGATACAGGCCCTGGTAATATTTTACTCGATGGCTTTATGCAACAATATTATGATAAGCCTTATGACACGGATGGCTCGTGTGCGCGCTCAGGTGCTTTGCATGCTGATTTATTGACAGTGATGTTGCAAGCTGAATTTTTTCAAAAAGCTTGGCCTAAAAGCACTGGTAGAGAAGAGTTTAATAATCAGTGGTTGCATAGCTTGCTACCACCTGAGTTTAATCCAGCTGATATAATTTGTACTTTAACTCATTTAACTGCAAAATCTATTGCTACAGCAATAAACGGAATTAGTTCTTCATGTGACATAATCGCTTGTGGTGGTGGCGCATATAATAAGTATTTACTAGAATTGATACAGCAATATGCAGGTGGGGTTGAGGTTGTAACTACAGCCAGCTTAAATTTGCAGCCGCAGCTGGTCGAAGCAGCAGCTTTTGCATATCTTGCCATGCGGCATGTTGAGCAGAGCCCAGTTGATCTTGGGGTTGTTACAGGGGCTAGGCGCCCTTATGTCATTGGTGTGAGTTATAGCTCTAGTTAATTTAAGTTTATTTTTTGGATGTTAAGCCCCGCAAAGCTTTGCTGCTTGCTTTGAATTGCTAGGTATTTCGATAGCGATACTTCTACAACCTTGCCATGAGTTTCTGATGCATGCCTTAGTTTTATAGTTTTGCCATCGTTAATTAAAAAACCAATATGTGAAACATCTAAATTAGTGCCAATATGCTTTTTAATATCCCAATTAGTTCTAACTATTTCAACTACTGTAATTTTAGGTAGTGCTTTTAAAGTTTGATAATTTAGCTTGCCACTGGAATTTAATAGCAGTTTAGCTGGAATGTATTTAATTATTGATGTCATAGGCCTGGCATTATTTGCATGAGTTATTAGCTGTTGCCTTGCTTCGTTGGTAAGTGTTACCCCTGTATATTTATGCCAAAGATTTGCATTATTGCTGAGCTTATTATACCAGCTTGGGATATCGATTAATGTTGCGGCTGTTGTGGCGAGAGGCCTAGAGTTGCGGCTTAATATACTTGTAGTAATATCTGTTAAATATCCTTTTGTTTGCGCATTTTTATTCCAGTCTATATTTGTAAAATGGTTGCGGTGGAAAAAATCGTATTTTCCTTCTTTATATTTTATATCTTTATATTTGTAGCTAAAATCCTGGGGGTTTGTTGTATAAGTTAGCGCGAGTACAGTCTCGACATAAGTGATGCAGTCAAATTTATCGAGGCGGTAGATGGGTTTTGGGCTTAAGTTAGAGTTTGGCCCATCCCCAAGTAAAAATTCGCTATATGGCGCCCCTATGAATGTGGCGCTAATTTGAATTGCGCGGTTGATGCTGGGCCCAATGTTTTTGTGTTCAGTATATGTTTTATGAAGAGTTGAGTTGCTTTGCGCTGCTAGGCAGCTAACTATCATAGCAAGAGATGTGGTTGTTATAAGTTTGTGTAATTTCATGGCAATCAATAATTTCAACTATAAATAATAGTAACAGTTTGGAGGTGAAAGTCTATACTTGGAACGTAGAAAGATATTCTTATTATTTTAAGATGGATTGCGACGTTGCAACCTCCTTACGCTAAGCTTTGGAAGGTATTAGCTCCTCGCAATGACGGAAGTGGGGCAGTTATCATTTAGATC
>Ga0066609_10000930_pt1 | contig 18077 bp, 13 predicted proteins | sample SaaInlV_DNA_150m_FD_60378 | JGI IMG/M metagenome (GOLD analysis project Ga0066609, IMG submission 60378) | Marine microbial communities from expanding oxygen minimum zones in the Saanich Inlet - SI075_LV_DNA_150m | ecosystem: Environmental > Aquatic > Marine > Unclassified | place: British...
AGATTTAAATAGAATAATAGAAATTGGCGCCGTTGAGCTTATAGATCGCGAGCAAACGGGAAACCATTATCATATATACATAAATCCAGAACAGGAAGTTGAGAAGGGCGCATTGGCGGTTCATGGTTTGACAAATCAATTTTTACAAGATAAGCCGTTATTTGCTGATGTTGTTGATAAGTTTATGGATTTTATTGCAGGCTCTGAGTTGATTATTCATAACGCAGTTTTCGATGTTGGCTTTATTGAAGCTGAATTGCTGCGTATGCAGCATAAGATAACAAGCCTGAAAGGTTTTTGCCAAGTTTTAGATACCTTGCCAATGGCGCGTAAGAAGCACCCTGGGCAGCGTAATTCCTTGGATGCTTTGTGTAAGCGTTATGAGGTTGATAATAGCGGCCGTAGTTTTCATGGTGCGTTGCTTGATTCTTATTTGCTGGCTGATGTTTATCTAAGAATGACAGGTGGGCAAAATAGTTTGTTTATTGCTAAGCATGATTCTTTGGGTGACATTGGCTCGGGGTTTAGTGTTCCGGCAAAAGTAGTGCGTGGCGCAGGAGATGTTTTATCAAAAGTGAATTTATCTCAGGCGCAGATAACAGAGCATAATGCTTATATTGAAAGTATATCAGAGGATTCATAGCAGTTATGAAGCCTCATTTTTGCAGTTCAGCTGATCTTAAAGCTAATCAGCTCGTATGTTATTATTTTAAAAACACTGGTTTATTTGATTGCTCATGTAATTTTAGAGAAATATTATCGAAGGGCGAGTTAGGGGTGTTTGAATCTAAGATTGGACATTATGCGGCTATGTATAGAAATAACAAGGTGTTACTGCGCCTTGCTCTAGGTAATTATATGAGGGTTGAACCTGGCTTAGTGGAGTTTGATCATGGTAGTGCAAAACCTAAAGTAAAATCTAGCATTGTTACTGATTTCAATATATCACATAGCGGCAATAACCTTGCTGTTGTTATAGCTTGTAGTGGAAATACTGGTGTTGATTTGGAGTTTGTACGTGAAATTAAGTACAGGCAGAAAATTGCAGCTAGGCTTTTTTCATACAATGAACAGCTTATGTTAGCAGCTTGTAAGTATGATTCTAAAGAGTTTATTAGGCTTTGGACGATGAAGGAAGCTGCGGTTAAATGTTCTGGCCATGGCATGTATGAAAATTCAAGTTTTTATGATTTGAGTTCTCCTGAATTTAAATATAAAAACCAAAGATTGGCGATGAATATTTTGGTTCGTGAGATAGATAATGGTTTTATTAGCATGGCTTATACTGCTGCAATAGAATCTGTTATTTATAGCTGTTTTGATTTTAAATCTGGATATAATAGGCGCGAAGATCTTGCTCTTGTTTAAGCTAAATTATATTCTGTTTGTGTTTTTATGATAGCTACCTGGATCTTAAAAAAACAAAATATAATTATGGGCTTGTGTTTTTTTAGGAATATTTTATTTGACATATTGTTTTATTTATAGGAAAATCAGTCGTTAGTTTCGTGGAGGGGTTCCCGAGCGGTCAAAGGGATCAGACTGTAAATCTGACGGCTACGCCTTCGTAGGTTCGAATCCTACCCCCTCCAAATTATATGAAGCTACTTGAATATAGCTGTGAGCTGTTATTTGCGGGCGTAGTTCAACGGTAGAACCTCAGCCTTCCAAGCTGATGGTGTGGGTTCGATTCCCATCGCCCGCTCCAGATATGCGATTTTAGCCCGCATAGCTCAGCGGTAGAGCACTTCCTTGGTAAGGAAGAGGTCACCGGTTCAAGTCCGGTTGCGGGCTCCAAGTTTTTCATAGAGGCCTGGGTCTTGTGATTTAGTTTCTTGGAGCAAGGTGAATGTTGTTATTATAGGTCAGTAGCTCAATTGGCAGAGCGGCGGTCTCCAAAACCGCAGGTTGTGGGTTCGATTCCCTCCTGACCTGCCATATTTTAGTTGTTGGAGAGTTATGAGTATTATTAAAGATAATAAAAATCAGTCCGGTCTAATCGATTTCTTTTTGTGGTCGTTTTTTGCTGGAATAATATTTTTTAGTTTGTATCTTTATGCAAATTACGCAGATTCCGCAACTGTAATTAAACTGTTATTTTCACTTTTTTCAATATTTATGCTATTAAGTGTTGCTTTTTTTACAAAAAAAGGTAGAATTGCGTATACTTTTATGCTAGAGGCGTTAGTCGAGTTGCGTAAGATAGTGTGGCCAAAACGTGAAGAGGTGACCCAGGTTACCTTAATGGTAGCTGCAGTTATAGTTTTAATTTCGCTGTTGCTTTGGGGGATTGATTCTGCCTTTTCAGCGTTAATTAGTTTTGTTGCTGCGTAGTTTTTATTACTGGTAGGTTTATAGAGTGGAAAGTACAAACGAACACAAGTGGTATGTTATAAGGGTGAAGACTGGCTGCGAGAAGTCGGTAAAGCTAACCTTAGAGGAAGCTGTGAGAAGTCATGGTTTGGAAGAGTTTATTTCTGAGATATTATTACCAAAAGAAGAATATGTGGAAGTTAAAAAAGGCCAAAAAGTAAAGAGTCAGAGGAAGTTTTTTCCAGGTTACTTGCTAGTAAAGATGGAGATGGTAGAAGAAGGTTGGCACATAATTAACAGCTCATCTAACGTGGTTGGTTTTATTGGCGGTACAAAAGAGAAGCCATTGCCTATCTCAGATAAAGAAGCTGAAAAAATATTAGATAGAATGAAGGAAAATACTGATAAGCCAAGGCCAAAAGTTTTATTTGAAGTTGGTGAAATGGTTAGAGTTGTCGATGGCCCATTTGCAGATTTTAATGGAGTTGTTGAAGATATAAACTATGATAAGAGTAGGCTTAGAGTTGCGGTATTGATTTTTGGAAGGTCAACGCCTGTTGAGTTAGAATTTTCTCAGGTTGAGATAAGTTCTTAGAAAATTATGTTAAGCAGTAAATTATAAAAATGTTGGAGATGAAATATGTCGGATAAAAAGTATATAAAGTTACAAATTTTGCCTGGGAAGGCTAATCCAAGTCCACCAGTTGGCCCAGCTTTAGGTCAACATGGCGTCAACATTATGGATTTTTGTAAAGCATTTAACGACAAAACAAAAGACATGGATAAAGATCTTCCATGCCCTGTAGTTATAGCTGTTAAAAAAGACAAGAGTTTTACTTTTACTATAAAAACTCCACCAGCGTCCGCTTTGATAAAAAAAGAATTAGGCTTGAAAAAAGGTAGTTCAGTTCCGAATAAAGATAAAGTTGGATCTCTTACTGTTGAGCAGTTAAAGAAAATAGCGGCAGCGAAAGCGCCTGATTTAAATTCAGATAGTGTATATGCTTCTGTTAAAGTTATAGCTGGAACTGCAAGAAGCATGGGTGTTGAGATAATTGGTAACTTAGAGGAATGTAATGAGTAAAAAGTTTGAACAATTAAAAACTAAAGTAACCGAAGATTTGCTGCCATTAAGTGATGCTATTGAGTTGCTACAAAGTTTAAAAAGAGACTCTTTTGATGAAAGTGTTGATATTTGTTTTTCATTGGGTTTAGATCCTAAAAAATCTGATCAAAATATAAAAGCATCTTGTCCTCTACCTAACGGTCTTGGACGCCCAGTAAAAGTAGCAGTGTTCGCTATAGGTGATGCTGCTACTGCTGCAACAAAGGCTGGAGCTGATAGGGTGGGTTTTGAAGACTTGGCTGATGACATGAAAAAAGGTGAGCTAGATTATGATGTTGTTATAGCAACACAAGAAAGCATGCCTTTAGTAGGCAGGCTTGGCCAGATTCTTGGGCCAAAAGGCCTGATGCCTAATTTAAAGTTAGGTACAGTTACAACTAACGCTGCAGAAGCTGTGAAAATGGCAAAAGCTGGTCAGTTTAAGATTAAAAATGATAAGACGGGCCTTGTTCATGGTTCTATAGGTAGAGCTTCTTTTAAATCGGAAGACTTAGCTGAAAATGCTACGGTACTGATACAAGAAGTAAGAAGATTAAAACCAGCAGTAGCTAAAGGCATATATTTAAAAGCAATATGGCTTTCATTGACAATGAGCCCTTCTGTGAGGGTAGATGTTGCAAAGGTTTAGTAAGAGTTCTGATGATGCGCAAGCATTACTGTCAGAGACTACAGGTGTTGTTAGCAATAGCGGCTTAATTTCCTGTATAGACGGTGGCGATAATTTTTTATATTGTCACTATTTTTTTGGTCCTCAATATTAGGAGGTGGCATGACACTTAGATTAGATGATAAAAAGCAGATAGTTGATCGCTTAACGGAAGTTGCGGAGAATTCAATTTCTCTAGTAGCTGCTCATTATAGTGGTTTATCTGTAACTGAAATTGAAAGTTTAAGAAAAGATGCAAAACAGACTGGAGTCTACGTGAAAGTTGTACGTAATACTCTAGCCCGTAAAGCTCTAGACTCTACAAGTTTCAAACAAATTCAGGATGATTTGACTGGCCCAATGCTTCTAATGTTTGCTCAAAATGAACCTGGTTCTGCAGCTAAATTGGCTGCTAATTTCCAGAAAAAAAATGACAAACTAGAAGTTAAGGCTATGATCGTTGATGGAGAATTATTGCCTGCTAGCGAACTAAAAAGCGTTGCAGCAATGCCAACCAGAGATGAGGCGTTATCTATGTTGGCAGGAACAATGTTGGCACCAGTTACCGGTGTTGCTCGTTCTGCTAATGAAGTTGTCGCAAGTTTAGCCAGAGCTTTGAATGCGTATGCAGAGAAAAGTGAGGCGGCTTAAGAAATTTAATTTATTTTTATTATGAACTAGGAGAAAAATTATGGCTGAAGCAAAAATGACTGCTGAAGATATATTAAAACACATTGGCGCTATGTCAGTACTTGAAGTTAGCAAATTAGTTAAAATGATGGAAGAAGAGTTTGGCGTTTCAGCTGCTGCACCTGTTGCTGCTGCTGCTGCACCAGCTGCTGCTGAGCAAGCTGCTGAACAAACTGAATTTGAAGTTGTATTAGCTAGCTTTGGTGACAAGAAAATCAATGTTATCAAATCAATAAGAGCAATAACTGGTCTTGCATTAAAAGAAGCAAAAGATCTAGTTGAAGGTGCACCTTCTTCTGTTAAATCTGGTATATCTAAAGCTGATGCTGAAGATATGAAGAAACAGCTAGAAGAAGCTGGAGCGACTGTAGAAGTTAAGTAAATTTACCGCTTATATTTCGAAATAAATCTGCAGCTGAGATTGAATAAATCGAAGCTGCGGAATATTTTTTTTTATAAATAAATTGATAGGTTAGGGGAAAAATTGATGTCAAACAAGCAATTAATAGACACTAGGCCACGTTTAAATCTAGGGAAATCTAAAGTCGTTAGCGGTAGCGGGCATGATATAGATTTTGCTAGTGATGATATTAGACGCCCTCATCTTGTCGAAGTGCTTTTGTCTTCATATCGAAGATTCCTTCATGGAGGCGGTGATAGCTCTAAGATCAGATCCGGTCTACAAGAAGCGTTTGAGTTTATTTTTCCGATAGTAAGCAACTCTGGTCACATGGAGATTGTGTTTGATAGTTATATATTAAGTCCCCCAGCATTTGATATTTGGGAATGTAAAGTTAGAGGATTGACATATTCATCCTCACTAAAAATAAAAGTAAAGCTTATCGCTTACGATAAAGAAACAATAAAAAAAGAAAAGAAAGTCAAGTCTGTGAAAGAGCAGGATGTTTTTGTTTGCGATTTACCACTGATGACTGAAAACGGTAGTTTTGTTATTAACGGTACTGAAAGGGTAGTTGTTTCTCAGCTGCATAGATCACCAGGTGCTTTTTTTGAGCATGATAAAGGTAAAACACATTCATCTGGTAAACTTATATACTCAGCAAGAATAATCCCATATCGTGGTGCATGGCTAGATTTTGAGTTTGATATAAAGGGCTGCTTATTTGCCAGAATAGATAGAAGAAGAAAGCTTCCAATAACTGTTATTTTGCGATCTATAGGCATGTCATCAGAAGAAATACTTGCGAAATTCTTTGATTTCAATAGTTTTTCACTTGTAGATGGAAACGTTATTTTTGACTTGAATCCTGACCAGCTTCGGGGAGAAGTGGCTAAATTTGACATAAAAGATACTGATGGAAAAGTTCTTGTTGAAAAAGATCACCGCATTTTAGGCAAGCATATTAAGGCTATGAAAGCAGCTAAACTAAAAGAATTAGAAGTCAACGATGACTTTTTACTCGATAGAGTTGTTGCAAAATCAATTATAGACCCTGAGACGGGAGAGGAACTTGTTGCTCCAAACACAATAATAAATGAAGAAGTGATTGAGGCAATAAAGAAATCTAAAGTAGAAACATTTTCTACGATATATACAAATGAATTTGATAAGGGTGCTTATATATCAGATACGTTAAGACAAGATTCATGCTACAGCACTTTAGATGCCTTGGTTGAAATTTATAGAGTAATGCGTCCAGGTGAGCCGCCAACAAAAGATGCTGCAGAAAAGCTATTCAATAATTTATTTTTTGCTGAAGAAAGGTATGACCTGTCTGCTGTTGGAAGAATGAAATTAAACCTACGTTTGGGTAGAGAGGGATCTGAAGGCGCTGGTGTTTTAGAAAATGAAGATATTCTAGGTGTAATTGAGGCTCTGATAGATATAAGAGACGGTAAAGGTGATGTTGATGACATTGATAACCTGGGAAATAGAAGGGTAAGAATTGTTGGTGAGATGGTTGAGAACCAAATTCGTGTTGGTTTACTTAGAGTTGAGCGCGCAGTAAGAGAAAAAATGTCTCATCCAGATTCAGAATCAGCTATGCCACAAGATCTTATGAACACTCGTCCTATTTTTGCAGTTATAAAAGAATTCTTTGGTTCAAGTCAGTTGTCTCAGTTTATGGATCACTGTAACCCTCTATCACAGATAACTCATAAACGAAGAGTTTCAGCTCTAGGGCCAGGTGGTCTTACAAGAGAGCGTGCAGGTTTTGAGGTTAGGGATGTTCATCATACTCATTACGGTAGAATTTGTCCTATTGAGACTCCTGAGGGCCCAAATATTGGTTTGATTAACTCATTAGCAGTTTATGCTAAGGTTAATGACTATGGCTTTTTAGAAAGTCCCTTTAGAAAAGTAGTGAAAGGCAAAATAACTAGTGAAATATGTTACCTTTCAGCTATAGAAGAGGGTGGTTTTTATATTGCTAAATCAGACATTACTATCGATGCTGATGGAAAAATTCTTGATGAATTAGTGCCTTGCAGGCATAGGCGTGAATTTACATTAGCAACAACGGATAAGATAGATTATATTGATGTTTCTTCAAGACAGATTGTTTCTGTTGCTGCATCATTGATACCTTTTCTTGAGCATAACGATGCTAATAGGGCATTGATGGGCTCAAATATGCAGCGTCAAGCAGTACCTACAATTAAGAGCGAGAAGCCTTTAGTTGGAACGGGTATGGAGGCTTTGGTTGCTTCAGATTCTGGAGTTTCTTTAGTTGCTGAGCGAGATGGTATTATTCATTACGTCGATTCACAGAGAATAGTTATCCACAGTGATATTGATGATAAGAAAAATATAACAAATGAAGCCGATACTGGAGTTGATATTTATAACTTAACTAAGTATATGCGTTCAAACACAAATACCTGTGTTAACCAATTACCTATAGTTAAAGCTGGTATGCATGTTAAGCGTGGCGACATTATTGCCGATGGTCAGTCTACTGATTTAGGTGAGTTAGCGCTAGGGCAAAACTTATTAGTAGCTTTCATGCCGTGGAATGGTTTTAATTTTGAAGATTCAATTTTGTTATCTGAGCGAGTTGTGAAAGATGACCGCTTTACATCTGTTCATATTCAAGAATTGGTCTGTGTTGCTAGAGATACAAAATTAGGCTCTGAAGAAATAACACCAGATATTCCAAATGTTAGTGAAGCGTCACTTTCAAAGTTAGATGAATCAGGAATTGTGTATATTGGTGCTGAAGTAAATCCTGGAGATATATTAGTTGGTAAAGTTACTCCTAAGAGTGAGTCACAGTTAACTCCTGAAGAAAAGCTACTTAGAGCAATTTTTGGAGAAAAAGCCTCAGATGTAAAAGATAGCTCATTACGAGTATCATCTGGTGCAACGGGAACTGTCATTGATGTTCAGGTATTTACTCGTGATGGTGTTGACAAGGATCAGCGCGCATTAAGTATTGAGCAAGAAGTATATTCAAGAGCAAAGAAAGATTTAGATGATGAGTTGCGTATAAAACAACAGCGCATCATCGATAGCATAAAAGCACATGTTATTGGAAAAGTTGTTGCCACCAGCTCAGCCGAGTTAAAGTCAGGCAGTAAAATTACCGACAGTGCAATAGGCTCACTTAAAAATAGCGATTTACTCTCAATCATACTGAAGGATGAGCAAGAACAAGAACCTTTAGCTATTATGTTTGCAGATTACCAGTTGCAAAAAGAAAATTATGAAAAAGCTTTAGATTATAGGCGTAAAAGAATATCTCAAGGCGATGATCTTTCTCCTGGAGTTATTAAAATAATTAAGGTTTATCTAGCAGTAAAACGCAGAATTCAGCCCGGTGATAAAATGGCTGGTAGGCATGGTAATAAAGGTGTTGTTTCTATCATAATTCCTGAAGAGGATATGCCTCATATGGCAGATGGCACACCTGTAGATATAGTGCTAAATCCTTTAGGGGTTCCTTCTAGGATGAACGTTGGCCAAATTTTAGAGTCTCATCTTGGAATTGCAGTTAAGACTTTAGGTAATATTATTGGGAAAATGATAGATAAAAGTGAAACTATAGCTTCTATCAGAGAGTTTTTATTAAAGATCGTAGCGCACTCAAACATGTCAGCTATAGACGTTAAGTCAATGTCTGATGACCAAGTTATGCGCTTAGCGAATCATTGGCGTGCAGGTGTTCCTATTAGCTCACCTGTGTTCGGTGGAGTTCCAGAAGAAGTTATTAGGTCATTGTTAAGGCTGGCAAACATTCCAGACTCTGGCCAGATGAAACTTTATGATGGTAGAACAGGTAAGTCATTTGATAGAGATATAACAGTGGGTTATATGTACATGCTAAAACTAAACCACTTAGTTGATGATAAAATGCATGCACGTTCAACTGGATCATACAGTTTGGTTACCCAGCAGCCTTTAGGTGGTAAAGCTCAAGGTGGTGGCCAAAGGTTTGGTGAAATGGAGGTGTGGGCATTGCAAGCATATGGGGCTGCATATACCTTACAAGAAATGCTAACTGTAAAATCTGATGATGTTCAGGGTAGAACAAAGATTTATAAGAATATCGTTGATGGTAATTACATCATGGATGCAGGTATGCCTGAATCCTTTAAGGTGCTAATTAAAGAAATAAGGTCACTAGGTATAGATATTAATTTGAATGAAAGTTAATTGAGTATTTGGTATTAGTTGAAATAATATTTCTGGAGAAAATTCCTTGAGTGAATATTTACAAAGTTTATTGAAGCAGAACACATCTAACAGCTATTTTGATAAAGTTTCTGTTGGTTTGTTATCACCTGAAAAGATTATGTCGCTATCTTATGGTAAGGTTGAAAAGCCTGAAACCATAAATTATCGAACATTCAAACCCGAAAAAAAAGGGTTGTTTTGCTGTAGTGTATTTGGTCCTGTTAAGGACTATGAATGTCTTTGTGGTAAGTATAAACGTCTAAAACACCGAGGTGTTGTTTGTGAAAAATGTGGTGTTGAAGTTACCATATCAAAAGTTAGGCGTGAACGAATGGGCCACATTGAGTTGGCAAGCCCTGTAGCACATATTTGGTATTTAAAATCATTACCATCTCGCATTGGTTTGTTGCTAGACATGACCTTGCGCGACATAGAAAGAGTCTTGTATTTTGAATCATACGTAGTCACTGACCCTGGCATGACGCCACTAACAAGAGGAGCTCTTCTTAGCGAGGATGCATATTTGGATGCACAGGAAGAGTATGGCGATGACTTTGATGCTATGATGGGTGCAGAAGGTATTTTTGAGCTGCTTAAAAATATGGACCTTAACAAAGATTTAATAGAAATTAAAAAACAGCTCTTCACCGTAAATTCAGAAACTAAAATGAAACGTTTAACTAAACGTTTAAAAATTATAGAAGCATTTGTTAAGTCAAAGAATAAGCCTGAATGGATGATCTTAACAGTTTTACCTGTATTACCACCTGATTTAAGGCCATTAGTGCCACTAGACGGTGGCAGATTTGCTACATCAGATTTGAATGATTTGTATCGTAGGGTTATCAACAGAAATAATAGATTACGCCGATTATTAGAGCTAGGTGCTCCGGATATTATTGTACGTAATGAAAAAAGAATGCTCCAAGAGTCAGTAGATGCACTATTTGATAATGGACGTCGTGGTAGAGTTGTTACAGGTACCAATAAGCGCCCATTAAAATCCCTTGCAGATATGATTAGAGGTAAGCAAGGAAGATTTAGGCAGAATCTACTTGGTAAACGTGTTGATTACTCAGGTCGTTCAGTAATTGTTGTTGGGCCTACCTTAAAGCTACATCAGTGTGGTTTGCCGAAAAAAATGGCTTTAGAGTTATTTAAACCTTTTGTTTTAGGTAAATTGCAGCATTTAGAGTTAGCTACTACTATCAAATCAGCAAAACGCATGATTGAAAAAGAAATGCCTGTTGTGTGGGATGTGCTTGAGGAAGTAATACGTGAGCATCCAGTGCTTCTTAACAGAGCGCCAACATTGCATAGATTAGGTATACAAGCATTTGAGCCAATTTTGATTGAAGGTAAAGCAATTCAGTTACACCCACTTGTTTGTGCTGCTTATAATGCTGACTTCGATGGTGACCAAATGGCTGTTCACGTGCCGTTAACAATAGAAGCTCAAATTGAATCTAGATGTTTAATGATGTCAACTAACAATATTTTGTCTTCATCTAGTGGTGATCCTATTATAGTTCCTTCTCAGGATATAGTTTTAGGACTTTACTACATGACTCGTGAGTCTGTTAACGCGAAAGGCGAAGGCATGTTGTTTGCCAATATCGATGAGGTAAGACGAGCTTATGAACTAGAAAAAGTTCATATTCATGCAAAGGTAAAGGTGCGTATAAACGATACTTATATTGATGAAGAAGATAACACGCATGACAGAACTAAGGTTGTAGATACTACCATAGGTCGTTGTTTACTTTGGGATATATTCCCTAAAGGCATGAGCTTTGATATTGTAAACAAAGTCATGAAGAAAAAAGAGCTATCAGCCTTGATGAAAGAGGCTTATAAGACCCTCGGAACTAAAGACACTGTTATACTATCCGATCAGTTAATGTATCTTGGATTCCAAAACGCAACAAATTCTGGATCCTCAATTGGATTGAATGATCTAATTATTCCAGAAGCAAAACAGGGCTTAATAGATGAAGCTAAATCTGAAGTGAGCTCAGTAGAGAGACAATTCAGAAGTGGTTTGCTTACCGATGGCGAAAGAAAGAATAAAGTAATCGATATTTGGTCAAATACTAATGATGAAGTTGCTATAGAAATGATGAAGAAGATGTCTAAACAAAATGTTAAAGACAGTAATGGCAAAGTCGTCTCACAACCGTCATTTAATTCTATTTACATGATGGCTGATTCTGGAGCAAGGGGTTCTGCTGCTCAGATTCGACAGCTAGCAGGTATGAGGGGATTAATGGCTAAGCCAGATGGTTCAATTATTGAAACTCCTATTGTTGCTAACTTTAGAGAAGGTCTAGAAATTGATGAATATTTCATTTCAACTCATGGTGCTCGTAAAGGTTTATCAGATACGGCGTTAAAAACTGCTAACTCTGGTTATTTAACTAGGAGGTTAGTTGATGTTGCACAAGATGTCGTGGTAACTGAAACTGATTGTGGTACTACAGATGGACTTGAGCTTACTCCTCATATTGAGGGTGGTGAAGTTGTGGTTCCACTAAGAGATCGTATTGTAGGTAGAGTTTCTGCTGTTGATATACTAGACTCTGACAACAACATTATCGTTCCAAAGGCTACGGAGCTAACTGATAAAGTAATTGATATTATAGAAGAACATGCGATTGATATGGTTAAGGTCCGATCAACTATTACTTGCCAAACAAAGTATGGTATTTGCTCATTATGCTACGGCAGAGATTTATCAAGAGGACATTTAGCTAATATTGGTGAGGCAGTTGGAGTTATCGCTGCACAATCAATTGGTGAGCCAGGAACACAGTTAACCATGCGTACCTTCCATATTGGGGGAGCTGCATCTAGATCTACTGCAGCTAGCAGTATTCAAGTGAAAACAAATGGTAGTATAAAGCTTAACAATGTTAAAACTGTAAAGCATCATTCTTCTGGTAATTTAGTAGCTGTGTCTAGGTCTGGGGACTTAAATATAATAGATGCTAAAGGCCGTGAAGTTGAGCGTTACAAAATAGGTTATGGTACTACATTAAAAGCCGCTGATGGAGCTAGCGTTTCTATGGGTGACGTAGTAGCTGAGTGGGATCCGCATACTCGCCCTATTATTTCTGAAGTTACAGGTAGTATTGAATTTGTAGATTTAATCGATGGAGTAACTGTAACTCAGCAAACTGATGATTTGACTGGTTTAACCAGCCAAGTTATAAGTATGCAAAGTGATCAGCGTTCTTCTGCTGATTCAAATAAACCAATGATCCGTCTTTTAGATGAAAATGGTAATAGCATTAATCTCCCAGAAAGCAATCTTCCGGCCAACTATATGTTAATGGAAGGCACTATAGTAAATATTAACAATGGTGATATGGTAGGTGTTGGTGATGTTATAGCTAGAATACCTCAAGAAAGTTCAAAAACAGGTGATATTACTGGTGGTTTGCCACGAGTTGCCGATTTATTTGAAGCACGTAAGGGAAAAGACACTGCTATATTGGCCGAGATCAGTGGTAATATAAGTTATGGTAAAGAAACAAAAGATAAAAGGCGTATAGTTATAAATAACTCTGAGACCGGTGAAGTTTACGAAGAGCTTGTACCAAAATGGCGACCTATAATTGCATTTGAAGGTGAGTATGTAAGTAAAGGTGATACTTTAGTTGATGGATCAGAAGACCCACATGCTATCTTAAGATTGCTAGGTATAAACAGCTTGGCTTCATACATGATTAATGAAGTGCAGGACGTCTATAGGCTTCAAGGTGTTAAAATAAATGATAAACATATTGAGGTAATAGTTAGGCAGATGTTAAGGAAGTATGAGGTCTTAGACTCAGGTGATACTCAGCTAGTAAAAGGTGAGCAGCTTGACATTGAGGTTCTACATGAAACTAACGGGGCTTTAGCAGATGGAGAAATTTCTGCTAAGTCTATTCCAGTTTTACTTGGTATAACCAAAGCATCACTGTCGACCACATCATTCTTGTCAGCGGCTTCCTTCCAGGAAACAACTAGAGTTCTTACGGAGGCCTCAGTTAATGGTCGTTCTGACCATCTGCGAGGCTTAAAAGAAAATGTGCTTGTTGGGCGTATTATCCCTGCAGGAACAGGTTTTGTTTACCATCAGAACATTAAGAAAAACAAGTTCGATATGGGTGCTCCATTATCAAAAGAAGATGTTGATTCAGCTCTGAGGGATGAATTAAATATTGCTTCAGATAATACTGAAGAAAAAGAAGTTTTAGATGTTAAAAAGTTGTTTTCAGAAATAGAAAATAAGCCATCTAATGATGAAGGTAGTTCACCTTTTGGTGAAGACAAATCATGATAAACGTGATTTTTTAGGGATAAGTTTACTATAATAGCATAATTGTCTTGACAATTATGCTATTGCTTTTTAAACTTATCAAATTTTGTTACATATAGCTAATATTGGATAAATTATGGCAACGATAAATCAGTTATGCAGAAAACCTCGTGTTAGAAAAAGACGAGTCGCGAAAAGACCAGCATTGCAAGCATGTCCGCAAAGGCGTGGAGTATGTTTGCGTGTTTATACAACAACACCAAAAAAACCAAACTCAGCATTGCGTAAAGTTTGTCGTGTCAGGCTAACTAACGGCAAGGAAGTAACTGCCTATGTAGGTGGTGAAGGCCATAACTTGCAAGAGCATTCAATTGTACTAGTTTGTGGTGCAAGTAGAAAAGATTTACCAGGTGTTAGGTATAGAGTAGTAAGGGGTTGTCTAGATACTTCAGGTGTCGCAGATAGACGCCAGGGTAGATCTAAGTATGGTGCTAAACGACCTAAATCATAGTCGGAGAATTTTATGAGACGTCCATTTAAAAGAAGGAAGAATCCAGAAAAAAATATAGCCGAAGTTAGGTTTGCTGGTGATATCGATATCAATAAATTTATTAAAATGCTAATGATCGATGGTAAGTTACAACTTGCTGAAAATATAGTGGCTGATGCACTGTTTCAGGTAGTTTCTAAGCGAAATGCAAAGGTAAGTGGTGAAGAAAAATCACAAGAAGCTAGGAATGTATTTGCTGAAGTTATTGAAAAGGGTTGCCCATCACTAGAAGTTAAGACTAAAAGAGTTGGTGGTGCTAACTATCAGGTTCCAGTCGAGATATCGCTGCGAAGAAAGAAAAGCATTCTCTTTCGTTGGATTTTAGCCGCATCAAGAAAAATGGTTGGGGCTACTAAAGATAATCTAGCAAAAGTACTGATGGAAATTTTAGATGGTAGGGGCGAAGTTGTTCGTAAAAAAGATGAACTTCATAAGATGGCCGCTGCAAATAGAGTGTTCCAGAATATGGGTAGTAGAAAGTAATTTAGGGGAAATATTGTGTCTAGAGAAACGCCAATTGGATTATATAGAAATATAGGTATATCTGCTCATGTTGATGCTGGTAAGACCACCACAACAGAAAGAATACTTTTCTATACAGGCAAAACTCACGCTATTGGTGAAGTGCACGATGGCGGTGCAACTATGGATTGGATGGAGCAGGAGCAAGAGCGCGGTATAACTATTACTTCAGCTGCAACAACTTGTTTTTGGTCTGGCATGAGTGCCCAGTTCAAGAAGCATAGAATTAACATAATAGATACCCCGGGACACGTTGATTTTACTATAGAAGTTGAAAGATCTCTGAGAGTTTTAGATGGCGCATGTGTTGTCTTTTGTTCTGTAGGTGGCGTAGAGCCGCAGTCTGAAACTGTATGGCGTCAGGCTAACAAGTACGGCGTACCAAGAATTGCTTTCGTAAATAAAATGGACAGGTCAGGCGCTGACTTTTACCGCGTAGTTGATCAAATGGATTCCAGGCTTGGAATGCCGCCAGTCCCAATGCAGTTGCCAATTGGTAAAGAAGAAGATTTTCTTGGTGTTGTTGACTTGGTGAAGATGAAGTCTATTCATTGGAATGAAGAAAATTATGGGATGACATTCGAGTTAAGAGATATTCCTGAGGATATGGTAGATGTTTGTAATAAGCACCGCGAGACTCTGTTAGAAACTGCTGCAGAATCATCTGATGAGATGATGGAAATTTATCTAGAAACTGGAGACTTATCTGAAGAGCAAATAAAAGAAGGAATTCGTAAGCGAACAATTGCTAATGAAATATGTCCTGTGTTTTGTGGATCTGCCTTTAAGAATAAAGGTGTGCAGTCATTACTCGATGCCTTCATTGAATATATGCCAGCCCCATCAGATATCCCGCCAATAAATGGTCTTTTAGAAAATGGTGAAAGTGAGGTTCGTAAAGCCAATGATAAAGAGCCGTTCTCAGCATTAGTCTTTAAAATAGCAACTGACCCTTTTGTGGGCACATTGAGCTTTATAAGGGTTTATTCTGGTACTTTGAAAGCTGGTGATAGTGTTTATTCTCCTGTTTCTGGTGATAAAGTCCGCGTGGGTAGACTGCTCCAAATGCATTCAAATTCACGAGAAGAGATAAAAGAAGTACTTGCTGGTGATATTGCAGCAGCAGTTGGTCTGAAAACATTGACTACTGGTGATACCTTGTGTACGCCAAATGACATTATAACTCTAGAGAAAATGGAGTTCCCAGATCCTGTTATTGCGGTTGCAGTTGAACCTAAGACAAAGGTAGATCAGGAAAAAATGGGGATTGCACTTTCCAAGTTAGCCCAAGAAGATCCTTCTTTCAGAGTGTTTACAGATGAGGAGTCTGGTCAAACTATTATTGAAGGCATGGGCGAGCTTCATTTAGAGATTATTGTCGATAGAATGAAGAGAGAGTTTAAAGTGGAAGCTTCTGTTGGTAAGCCTCAAGTAGCTTACAGAGAGACTATAACAAAAACTATTGAGCAAGAGTCAAAATATGTAAGGCAGACTGGTGGCCGCGGACAATATGGTCATGTATGGCTTAGAATAGAGCCGCGTGAATTTGGTGCCGGTTATGAGTTTGTAAATAAGATCGTTGGTGGTGTTATACCAAAAGAATATATTCCTGCTATTGATAAAGGTATACAAGAGCAGATGAAAAATGGTATAATCGCTGGCTATGAAGTTGTTGATGTTAGTGTTACTTTATATGATGGTTCATTTCATGACGTTGATTCTAGTGAAATGGCCTTTAAAATAGCAGGTTCTATGGGGTTCCGTGATGGTGCAAAGGCCGCTGGCCCTACATTACTAGAGCCAGTTATGGCGGTTGAAGTTGTAACACCAGAAGACTATATGGGTGATGTTGTTGGCGATCTAAATAGGCGTCGAGGCATTATTCATGGTATGGACGATGGCCCAGCAGGTAAAATAATAACTGCAGAGGTTCCATTGGCTGAGATGTTTGGTTATGCCACTGATCTTAGGTCAGCTACTCAGGGTAGAGCTAATTATAGTATGGAGTTTAAGTGTTATTCAGAAGCTCCAACAAATATTGCAAACGCAGTTATAGAAGGTAGGTCTTAATTTTTATAGAAAGGGGAAAATATTATGGCAGATAAATTTGAACGTAATAAACCACATGTGAATGTTGGTACAATTGGGCACGTTGATCATGGTAAAACAACGTTAACAGCAGCTATCACAAATGTTTTAGCTACTTTAGGTGGTGCGGAAGCTACAGCTTTTGCTGATATTGATAAAGCTCCAGAAGAAAGAGAGCGTGGTATTACTATCGCAACAAGTCACGTCGAGTATGAAACAGAAAATCGTCACTATGCACACGTTGACTGTCCAGGACATGCTGATTATGTAAAGAATATGATTACAGGTGCAGCTCAAATGGATGGTGCTATTTTAGTTGTTTCTGCTGCTGATGGGCCTATGCCACAAACTAGAGAGCACATTCTTTTAGCACGTCAAGTTGGGGTGCCAAAAATAGTTGTATTTATGAATAAAGCTGATATGGTTGACGATCCTGAGCTTCTAGAATTAGTAGAGATGGAAATAAGAGAGCTTCTAAGTAGCTACGATTTCCCTGGTGATGATACTCCAATTATTACAGGTTCAGCGTTAAAAGCATTAGAAGGCGATACTGGCGAATTTGGTGCAGAGTCAATTAAAAAGTTGATGGCTGCGCTAGACGAATATGTGCCAATGCCAGAAAGGGCAAAAGATCTTCCATTCTTGCTTCCAATTGAAGATGTGTTTTCAATTTCAGGTCGTGGAACAGTTGTAACAGGCCGTATTGAGCAAGGTATTGTGAAGGTTGGTGAAGAAGTAGAAATAGTTGGTATGAAAGACACTACAACTTCTGTATGTACTGGTGTTGAAATGTTTCGTAAGTTGCTTGACCAAGGTGAAGCAGGTGATAACGTAGGTGTTCTATTAAGAGGAACAAAGCGTGAAGATGTTGAGCGTGGACAAGTTCTTGCTCATAAAGGCACTATTAACCCTCATACTAAATTTAAAGCTGAAGTGTATATTCTTTCAAAAGAAGAGGGTGGTCGACATACTCCTTTCTTTAAAGGGTATCGTCCACAATTTTATTTCAGGACAACTGACGTGACTGGTGAAGTTATATTGCCAGAAGGCGTAGAGATGGTTATGCCAGGTGATAATATCAAGATGGATGTGCACTTAATAGTACCGATTGCTATGGATAAAGGGCTACGATTTGCTATTCGTGAAGGTGGTCGCACAGTAGGTGCTGGTGTAGTAACTGAAATTATTGAGTAATTA
>Ga0066609_10000937_pt1 | contig 17952 bp, 13 predicted proteins | sample SaaInlV_DNA_150m_FD_60378 | JGI IMG/M metagenome (GOLD analysis project Ga0066609, IMG submission 60378) | Marine microbial communities from expanding oxygen minimum zones in the Saanich Inlet - SI075_LV_DNA_150m | ecosystem: Environmental > Aquatic > Marine > Unclassified | place: British...
TGTCTTTTCTTCTTTTGTAGATTTTTTTACTGACTTTTTTTTATCATCCTCTTTATTAGATGTCTTTTCTTCTTTTGTAGATTTTTTTACTGACTTTTTTTTATCATCCTCTTTATTAGATGTCTTTTCTTCTTTTGTAGATTTTTTTACTGACTTTTTTTTATCATCTTCTTTATTAGATGCCTTTTCATCTTTTGAAGATTTTTTTACTGGCTTCTTTTTATCATCATCTTTATTAGATTTATTTACAGGTTCCTTTTCATCTTTTGAAGATTTTTTTACTGGCTTCTTTTTATCATCATCATTATTAGACTTTTTTGTAGGCATTATATTACTATTGTATATTTTTTTAATTCATTTTAAAGTCAATTTTTATTTCAAAATTATAAATATATTGATTATATTTATAGATTTGTTTGTTCACTATTTAAAGATTTACTATATAGATAATTTTTTTTAATTAAAATTTTTTAACATTTCTAATATTTTTAATATTTCTTCATCCTTTCCTACTGATGCAGATTGATTATTTTTATTTTGAATCTTATTTTCATTCTGATTTTCAATCAATATGTTGTTCCGCAACATCCTAGGATGATTCGTGATCTCATCTTTAGTTTCTATAAAAAATTTATTTCCGTTACAGAATTCTATTGATTCTATATTATTAATTTCTTTTAGTTCAGCTATGTTTTTTATTGAATTATTATTTATATATCTAATTGTTTCACCAACTGGCAATTTTATATAATTTTTTAATAAAGATGGATCATATTTAACTAAATAAATATATGTAACCTCTTTGAAATCTAAAATGGAACTTAATATTTTTACTTTGGTAGATGTTTCTATCTTATTAGATTCTAAATTTTCTAAATGATTTGTTGTAAAAACAGATATTGTTAAACCTGAAACCTGATGATAATATGGATCACTAAAATTTTTATAAAAAGTTGGTAATATATCACTATATCTATTTAATAATATTTCTTCTGTTATTATATCATTTGAATTATTTGAATCTATAAATTTAATAGTAATTTTTTGTCCTAAATATAACCAATTTGATAGGTCATCTAAATTAATTCTTTCGGGAAAATAATTAGTATTTACATTACCAAATCTATTAATTTCAAAATTATTTATTTCTAGTAAAATGTTTCCTTTTCTTAGTCCTGCTGAATAAAAATTTGATTTTTCGCTAATACCAGAAATTAATACTCCATTGTAAACTTCATTATCTATATTTTTAACATGTTTTTTATATTGTTCTATTGTTTGTATAGTTTGATAATTAAATAAAAACTTTGGTTTTAAATACAATTGTTTATTTAATGTTGGTATACTTTTCTCATATATAAGATATTTTAAAATTGGTACTGCATATCCAACATTGCTTACTTTACTAGATGTAATTTTAGATACATTTACTCCAATTATTTGATTATCTAATATTAATGGACCTCCAGAATTTCCAGGATTTAATGCTGCATCAGTTTGTATTAAAGAATCTTGAAAACCATTAATTGAACCTCCTGACACTTTAATAAATTCTGAATTTAATGGATATCCATATACATATACTTTTTGATTATTATCGTATTTATATGTACTATCTAAAACTTTAAAACTTAAAAAAGAATTTATATTAGTTAGTAAATTTTTAGTTTCCTGATGATTTCTATTTATAATAACTAATGCCATATCATCATCAGGAAATATTTTTAAAATATCAACTGGAATTTTAACTTTATCAATACTTCTATGAGAAATCATTATATTTATACTATTACTTATTACATGATAACATGTCAAAATAATATCTTTATTAATAAAAAAACCTGAACCTGTTGATGATGAAGTATCTAATTCAAGATCAGGATGTTGTATATTTAATTGTCTTTTTTCAACAAAAATTTTAACTATTATATCTTCTACTTCCATATAGTTTTACATAGAAAAAAAATTGAAATATATATTCTAAAATACAAGTATAAATAATTACCCCGAAATGTATAGCAATACGCAAATCAGATATAACTATTTTTATCCTACTAACGTAGGTATTCCTATTAGAATTCAATCAGGATGTGTCAATCCGTTTATTCAACAAGGTGTGCCAGGTGGCATGTCTGGAGTTAGGTATTATACTATAGGATAGTATAACCTAAATACCAAATTATAGGACACTTAAAGGTAAGTTAATATTTGCACGCAATTTTAACCATTCATGAGATATAATATCATTTATTGATATTCTTTCTTTTGGATCAATTTTTAACATTTTGGAAATTAAGTCAATAACTAATTTTCTTTCACTTTCTTCTTCAACTTTACTAAACAGCTCATTATGATCATAAAATTCTCTAAAATCAGTGTCTATCAAGTCACCGCTTCTATCAAAGAATTTATTATAATATTTTGTTGTTTTTAGGAACTTTTTACTAAATCTACCTGAAAATTTTGATATTTCAAGTAAATGGTAATAATCACGTGAATATGTTTTATCCTTTTCTGGATCAAATAAAAATTCACCATTAATTAATTCATAAAGAATACATCCTAATGACCAAACATCTATTTTTTCTGATATTTTGCCCATAAGTATAACTTCTGGAGACATATAATATCTTGTACCGAATTGATTTTCATAAAATTCATCTTCAGTACAGGTTGCTCCAAAATCAGCAATCGTAATATCAATAGATTCATCAAATGTAGGATATGTTTTTTTATTTTCAAATTCAGTTTTGATCAGATTAAAATCATCATTGATTTTTTCTGTAATTTTTTTATGAATATTTTTTCTAATACTTAATTTATCTTCAGATTTCATTTTTTTTATCTTGTCTATATTTTTATTTAAATTTATTGTCCAGTATTTAATCTTTTCTTCACTATATTTTTTTAGGAAATTTAGTTGTTTATAATTATTTATATAAAATAAGTCTTCTTCATTTATTCCTTTTACAAGTATATTATCTGTTTTTAAATCACAATGTGTCATTTTACATTTATTATGTAATGTTCTTATTCCATCTACTATCTGAATAAATATATTTTTTGCTGTATTTATTGGAAAACCATTATTAAAATTTCCTTTTCTAAGTATGCTATCTAAATTTGAATAATGCAAATCATAAACAGAACATAAAAATTTATTTTTATCTTGTTTTTTAACAAAACACTTTATTAATTTTAATAAATGATCCTCTTGAGGCAATTTTTTAAGTATATTAATTTCTTCAACACCATCTTTATAATCTTCAGGATTTTGAATTTTGATAGCATAAAATTTGGAATCACTAATGCAATATGATAACCATACACCAGAATATGAACCTCTACCTACTAACTTTATTATATTATATTCTTCTACGATTTTACCTTCAAAATCATAAAAAGTATTTTCGTCAATTACATCAGATTCTGATGTAGACATACTATCAGTACTTTTTATGCTATTACTCTTGTCACTATTTTCGACAGATGAACTCATTGTTATTATTCATTTTTTAATTTTAAATATTTTTTATTAAATATTTTTTATTAAATTTTTTTATTAAATTTTTTTATATATCTTCCATTTTAATGTCAGATAAGAAATGTGTAGGAAATTGTATCAAAAATAATGAAAAAACAATACATCCATTTAATTTAACAATTATAGAAAATTTAAAAAATAATATTATTTGTCCTTCTAAAAATTATTATGATAAAAAAACAAAGAAAACTTTAGAAGTAACTGATGATTGTAATAATATTACTAGAAATGAAATTGTAAATTTTATGGATAAACCATATGTTCATATTAATAACTTGTATCTATTACATAATGTTTTTAAAATTAATGAAGTTGATGATATTTCAGTATGGGTTAATGATAACATGTCTAAACCAACTAGATTTATTACTAGAATATTAAATATATGGATAAAAACAAATTTAAAAGAATTAAAAAAATATCAACAATTACTTGTAAAGATAATTGGAGATATCGTTGTTAGAAAGAAAATAGTGATTAAAAATAAAGAAAAAATTATAAATAGATTATTACCACAATTTGTAAAATTGTGGATAGAAAAGATTAATCCTGACAATTTTTATTTTGATATTTTTCTTGATTTAGAAATATATCTTAAATAAAATTATCTAGGTTTTTAATATGAGAATAAGAAAGTATTTTGTTCCTCCTCCTTTTATAACATCCTATTTTGAATATCAGGATTTAAATAAAGATAAAAAAGTAATTATGACTGTAGTTCAATATATTTATGAAAAAATATTAGTTGAAATTTCTAAAAAAGGAAATTTAAAATTATCTAAAAAATTAGATAATGAAGAAGGTTTCATTCTAATTTTTAAGTTAATGGAAAGATATATTACAAAAAATAATTATAAATGGTCAAATTGGCAAGATTATTATTATCCTTTGAAAGGATATTTGTTGGCTTATATTGACAAATCAATTAAGTAGATTAATAATATCACGTTTAATTTCTAATTTTATATCATTTTTTAGGAAAAATATTACTTTTGCTAATATATGTTTATAATTGTAACAAATAATTATATCTTTTATCAGATTAATAGTCTCTTCTGATAAATTATAACTGTTGTATTTTTCAATGTCTTCTAATGAAAATGTGTCACTAGTTTGATGTAATATTAAAATTTCTGATGAAAAAAATGAATGTTTCTTAAAATTTGTACTATAATTTTGGTTTATTATAAAATTACATAATGATACAAAATATCTTACTTTAATAAAACATAATTTAGATTGATTAAAATTTCTTACGTATTCATTTATATAATTAAAATAACTTTCTGTTAAATTTTCTCTTGTAAAATCATGATTCGATATATCAATATCATGTATTACTAATTTCTTTACAATATTTAAACAAATTTTATTTATATCAGATGTACTATCTATTGATATATTTATCAATTCTTTAATTTCATTACTAAACTTACAATGATTACTCTCATAATTTTCATTTAATTCATCATATTGATTATAATTTGGAATATTTTCACAGTTATCCAATATACTTGTACACTTTTTATATATATATGAATATTCTTTTCTAAATGTATCTTTTTCAAATAGTGATTTTAATATGTTATATAATATGTCTTTAATATTGTAGTTTGTTTCATAGCTGATTGCACTAAATATAGAAAATTTACTTGTATTTAATTTTGAATATATATTATCATATAATTCTTTATAAAATTTACATGATTCTTCAATTTGATTAAATTTATGATTAATTAACGTTTTTAATTTACCTATTGTGTTTATATCATAAGAAATAAAATGTTTTGGTTTTATTGATTGGTATATAGAATTTATAAAAAATATTTCATTATTTGATATTTCATTTAAATTATTTATTCTATCTTTAAAATTTAAATTTATAAATATATATAAAAATGGCTTTATAATTTTCTGAAATTGTGAATAATTATGTCCCAACTTAAAATTTATGTTTAATTTTCCATAAAATTCATCACTATTAATTTTAGAAGTGTCAAATTCTTCTTTAAGATCTGGTGTAAATTTTGATATATCTCTTAATAATTTTTGAATATTAAACCAGTTGTATTTTCTTAATATATTATAATCCTTGTCCAGTTTATGTATTATTGAAAAATAATTAGTTGGTTCTAACATATCCCAAAACTTGTCCTCACTATTATTCGTTTCACATAAATGTCTAATAAAATCGATAACTTTTAAATTCTTCTCATAAACTGTAATTTTATCTTGGGACATCAAAATCAAAAATCCAAGTTTGTTATATGAAACAGTTTTAAATTTTAATACATTTATAAAGTTAAGAAAATTTATCCATTGACTATCTGGATTAAAATGATCAAGCAACAAATCTTTAAATTCATTAGTACTAAATTCTTTATAAATTATTTTGTATAATCTTTTTATATTTATGAAATATGATTTTTCCTCCTTTTTAATTATTTTGTCAATATATTTTTCAATAAATGCTATTATTTTAAAAATTCCTATTGTTCCAAATTTATCTTTTTTTATAGAAGACATTAAATAGTTAAATCCAGTATCATCAAAACTAACATTATTACCTAATAAATTATTTCCTATCTCGATCTGACTACAAAACTTTACTTTAGTATTTATAGTTATTTTTAATTTTTTTAATGTTTTACTTTCATATTCCATTCCACAACTAAAACTATTTGATTTTAAATTACTTATTAATTTATTATCGTAATTTGAAGAATTATCTAATGTAAATACAGTTGAATAATTTTCTATAAAATGTCTACATCTCGATGTTATTATAAATTGCAATTCCAAATTTGAATCAAATGATTTTTTATTTATTATAAATTTACCCTTGGCTATTCTTGATCTTATATTTTTTTCATTTAATATTAATGTATTATTATGTGGATATGATAACTTGTATGTTATCTCTTCATTAGTAGAACTATTTTTATTTGATGAAAATCCTAATGATCCAGCAATATAATTAAACTCTTCAGCTTGTATTTTTAGGTTTTTTGACTTTTTATTTAAATTAATATGATTAAAATCAATTTCTATTTCAACAGCTCCTAACTCTTCCATTATTTGACAAAATGATCTTAATTTATATTCTGTCAGTTTTAATTGAAATTTATTATAAGGTACAAATAATAGTTTATCATGTATCTGTAGTTTTTTATATAACATATTCTTGAAATGATCACCTTCATCAAAACAAATTTGAAAAGGAATTGAATTTTCATTTGGTTCATTTTCAGAATCTTGTAAATCTTTATTATGAATATTAATTAATGATTTTATGTATTGAATAGAATCAATAGATATAAATGCTATTCCCGGAAGATTTTCTTCACAAATATACCTTTTTTTAGTAAAAAATGCAAACATGTCTTTGCATGTTTTATTTCTTAGTTTATAATCATCTGTATATATAATTAAATCAAAAGAATCAAATATTTTTATAACATCAATTTCACTCATTAATGATATATTATATTTTGAAAAATATGGAGAAGGGAATTTATTATAATAATTATCTATTCTTTTCTTATTATTAGCATTATTTGGATTTTTATCTGAAGAATTATTTGGATTTTTATCTGAAGAATTATTTTGTTCTTCCCAATCATTTAATTCTTTTTTAGATATAAATATACTTTTTTTATTATTAAATATATCATTATTTTTATCTAAATTATTACAAGATGTGTTTTCTGATGAAATATCATCAGATATTAATGTATCTATTGAATTATCATTATTAGAATATTTTTCATCGCTATTATTACTAAATTCATCATTAATTATAATTTTATTTCTTCTTGTTATATTATTTGGACTTAAACCTTTTGTATTATATACTATCATTTCATTTTTATTATTATATAAATGTTTGAAGTCTATATCAGAAGCATCGCTTTCTTCTTCACTACTATTATCCATTAATAATAGATATAAAATAATTTTATTACATTGTTAAATTTTAAATAGTCAATTTAATTAATAATGTTTATCGATTCACTGAGTAAATCAAAATATCTTAAAGAAGTTTTGACTTAGTTATTAAAAATGAATTATACTGAAGATATATTAGTAAAAGATTACTTTAAAGTACATGATTTTTACTCAAAAATTTATGGAACTGGTAAAACAATTATTGCAATGAGAGTTGGATCTTTTTATGAGATATATAACAATAATACAAAAGGATTAAGACATCTAGAATCATTAGCTCAAGAAATTAATGTTGTTTGTACATCAAAAAAAGGAGATGTTGATATTTCTGAAAAGAACTGGAGAATGGTTGGTTTTCCATTTCATACAATAGATAATTTTATTGAAAAAATAGTAAATTTAAATTACACTGTAGTTATTGTTGATCAAATTATTGTCAAAGATAATGAAAATATATCTATAAAAAAATTAAGTAAAAGTAAAAATGGAGATGATTTTTATAGAAAAGTTACTAGAGTTGAATCACCAGCTACATTTATTAATACCAACAAAATATCAAAAGTCTGGGAACCATCAACAATAATATCTATCTATTTTGATAAAGATAGTAATTTAAATAATCTATTAATTATTGGAATGTCAAGTTATGATTTATTTACAGGTAAAGGATGTTTTTATGAAACATATTCTACTAAAAATGATGTTAATATTGCATTAGATGATACAATTAGATTTATGGAAACTTATCCCCCTAAAGAAATTATTATTGATTTTAGTTATGATGTTGATGAGAAAGTATCAAATTTAACTCAAAATGAAATACTATCTTATTTAAAAATTAGCAAAGATAATTCACATTTTATTGACGTTAAAAAAAATGGTTATCATAAAGTGAAGAATCAAATTAATATTTTAAATAAAATGGAATTTGATTTTAATAATCAATTAACAATTATTCAAAATTTAGAATTAGATAGATTTAATTGGGCAAGAATATCATTAGTATGTTTAATTGAATTTATTAAAAATCATCAAGATAATTTAATTAGAAAATTAGAAGTACCTACAATGTATCAAAATCAAAGAAGTTTATATTTAGGAAATAGAGCTTTGGAGCAGTTAAATGTACTTCCAAATTCAAATTCTGATATGAACAAATCACTTTTTGATATTATTAACTACAATAAATCAATTTTAGGAAAAAGATTTTTAAAAGATCAATTAGTTAATCCATCGATTAATATTAATGAATTAAATAAGAGATATGATCTAATTAATATCTTTTTAGAAATGGATATTAATAGTCATATTAATTTGTATTTGGAATCAATCTATGATATAGATAAGATAGTTAGAAAATGTGAAATGAATATTGTTGACCCTGTAGAATTATGGAAACTATATTCATCTTTAAAAAGTTTTAATTCAATAATTGATTATTTTTTATCAGTAAAGTCTACTCATGATGTATTGAAAATACTTGAATATAGTAAAATAAATATAGAAAAGGTAAAAAATATACTTTCTTATTTTGAAGATACTTTTGACCTTCAAATATTATCTGAAAAAAAATTTAGTCCACTGTACAATGAGGATAATGAAACTTTTTTTAAAGACGGATATAATGATGATTTAGATGGAATAAAAAATGAAATTGACACATGTAATAATTTTTTGGATAATTTAATTAATGGTATATCATCTTTAATTGGAGAAAAAAATTATATGAATAAGAAAGTAAAATTATGTGATGTAAAATTTAATGATAGAGATGGTCATTATTTGATATTAACAAAAAGAAGACAAAAAATGATGATTGATAATATAAATAAACAAGCTGATTCTAAAAATGAATTTGCTGTAGGTTCAATTAAGATGAATTTGGATGAATTAGAATTTACTGATCTTCCTAAAAGTAATAATGTTAAAATTAGATGTAGTAAATTAAATAACTTATCAGGAGAATTAGTTAAACATAAAATTAATTTAGTTAAAAAAGGAAAAGAATTATTTTATTCTTTTGTTAATACTTTTATGAACAACAATCATAAGTTAATAAAAAATGTTTCATTAACAATCTCATTTATTGATTTTATTAATTCTGGTTCATTGTGTAGTTTAAAAAATCATTACGTAAAACCAATTATTAATGAAAAATCTAAAAAATCATTTTTTGACGCTTCTGAAATGAGACATCCTATTGTAGAATATATTAGTGAAGATTTCAAATATTGTCCTCATGATATTTCTCTTGGAAAAGATCTTAACGGTATGCTAATTTATGGAATTAATAGTTCTGGTAAATCAACTTTAATGAAATCTATAGGATTAAATATTTTATTAGCACAAATTGGATATTATGTATCAGCAAAGAAATTTGAGTATTTTCCTTATAACAATTTATTTACTAGAATTGTAGGTAATGATGATATATATAGGGGATTAAGTTCTTTTATGGTTGAAATGATTGAATTAATGAATATTTTAAAACGTAATGATGAGAATACATTAGTTATTGCTGATGAAATCTGTAGAGGGACAGAAGAAAAGTCAGCTAATATTTTAGTAGCTTATATGTTAGAAACATTAGATAAATCGAACACTAACTTTTTAACAGCATCTCATTTACATAAATTATCTACGATGGAAAGTGTGAAAAAGTTATCTAATGTTAAACCATATCATTTGAAAGTTAGTTATGACAATGAAAATAAATCTATAATATTTGACAGAAAATTAGTAGAAGGTGTTGGAGAAAATTTCTATGGTTTACAAGTAGCAAAATATTTAATGAATGATTTAAAATTTAATAATCGAACAAATGAATTATCGAAAGAATTTGATGGTATTGTTGAAAAAAATTCTTTATATAATTCTAGTTTAGTATTAGATGAATGTAAAATTTGTAAAAGTAAAAATAGATTAGAAACTCATCACATAAAAATGCAAAAAGATTTTAATAAAAATGAAATAGATGAAAATAATCTTGAAGTGTATAAGAATAAATTATATAATTTAGTTCCTTTATGTACTTCTTGTCACGATAAAGTTGATATTGGATTAATAGATATTAAAGGATATAAATCAACAACTTCAGGAAATGTATTAGATTATCAAATAAATGAAAATAAAAATAAAAAGAACCTCAAGTTTGATAATAATCAATTAAAATTAATAAAAAAAATTAGTAAAAATAAAGAAGTTAAAATTGCAAAAATAGAATTATTAGAAAAACATAATATTAAGATATCAGCATCTACTATTAATAAAGTTTTAAATAATAACTATTGTTAATTTTTTGATAAATTAATTTCATTTCTAAATATATAATAATGATAACTCAAAAAGAATTATTTGATTATTGGGATAATAATTATACTTTTATTAATACTTGTACTATAAAAGAGGGTAATAACATATTCAATTTAATAAAAAAAATTCCAAAGATTTATATCAATCGAATTTTGTTAATAATTAAGTTTTATATGATTTCTATAAATAAAACATATATGAAATCATCTACAATATTAATTGTTTATAATTATTTAAATGATAGTAATGTTAACTCTCTTCATATTTTATATGGTTTATGTAGAGATTATTTAGAATCAACAAAGTTGATTCTAAATGGTCATCCAAATGTAGCTGTTTGTTATCATAATACAAATTTTGATTTATATGATAGTGAAACTTATTATCATGAAAAGATTATTAATTTTGAAAATAATTTAATACCATTTCCAGTTGGTAATAAATTGCCTTCTTTATTTAAATTAATAGATTTAAATTCTTATGATTCTTATGATTCTTATGATTCTTATGATTCTGATTCTAATGTGAAAGAAGGTAGTAAGAAAACTTCGTTTTCTGATAATACTTTAGATTTATAATTAATTTGAATTAGAACCTTTAACAGCTAATTCATCAGCCATCTTATTTCCATACCAAATAAAATATTTAGGATCACTTATTGGTGGTTCTTTTTGATGACTTCTTACGTGAATAAATTTAGTATTTAAATTTAATGAATAATAATATAACTTTTTTATTTCATTTTCATTTTCAATTGTTTTTCCATCTTTTTTCTTCCAACTATTTTTTTCCCATCCTTTTGCCCATGTGTTTATACTGTTAACAATATACATTGAATCAGTATAAATATTTATTTTACTTTTTCCAATTTTTTGTGTTGATAAAATAGTTTCTATTGATAATATACATGCTATCAATTCTGCTACTTGGTTAGTAACCTTGCTTCCAAATTTATCTGAAAGTGGTATAGATATATTTCTGCTATCATTTTCACCAAACCATACTCCCACTCCACCTTTTCTTAATTCTTTAGTTTGATTATTTAATGTAGATCCATCTGTGAATACATCAATATTTGTCGTCATTAATATTATTTAGATTATACTTCTAACTTATTTTAATTCATTTTTTATATTTCATTAATCATATTATAATTTATTTGTTCTTCGTCATTTTGATTAGTTGAGTAATTTTTAAATTCTGGTAAATAAAATACATCTAACAAGTTATTATAATCTGTGAATTCACTATTTAAGATTTCATTACAATCTTTTAGACAGAATTCTATTAAATAATTTAATGTAATTTTCATACTAAAAATAGATAAAATAGAAAATATATTTTTTAATGATATAAATATTAAATTCATAAAATTAATAAAACATAAAAATCTAATATCAATATTATCAGAATCTTTCCAATATAAATTTTTTCTTTTAGATATAGTCATACTAAGTATGAATATAAAAGTAATCAATAAGTAAATTAATAAATTTATTATTAAACCATACGTATAGTATTCTGAAATTAAAAATATATTATCTGAAAATTTATTAATTAATGAAAATTTTTTATAAAATGAATAACCAAATAAGAAATTTATGACTGTATTAAATATATGGTATATAGGAGTTAATTTAGCAAGATTAAAATATAAGAATCTAATAGCATAAAATAAATACTTGTTTGAAAATATAGATATCATATATTTATGAAGACAAACTTCACATCTGTAATATTGTTTTTTTCCTAATTTTATTCTACGCCATTTTTCAATGCATAATTTATGAACTTCTGATTTGCATTTACACGGTGTAATTAATGGATTTTCTAATGTATTTTTTGATGTAAAACAAATTTTACATGAATCAGGATCAGGATCAGGATCAGGAAACGAAGTTTCCTTAGTAAAAAGCGGAGCTTTTGAAAACGAAGTTTCCTTAGTAAAAAGCGGAGCTTTTGAAAACGAAGTTTCCTTAGTACCTCGTGTTTTTTGCTTTGCAATTACAATGTCTTGCATAGCAAGACGTTTCACATTAGATAATGAAGTTTTATTACTAGTATGTTTTACATTTGATTTACACTTTTCACATTGGTGAATAATATTAGTAAAAAGCTCTTCTTTTGAATTTGATTCATTTTCTTTCATAATAAAATTATCTAAGAAAATAAATTTAAATTAAACTTGTATATTATTGTTGTTATTCAGAATCAAAAGCAGATCTTTTTAGTGTTTTTTGAAAAGATATGCTTCCATGTGTTGCTTTTTGATTCATACTTTTCACCAAGGTTAATGTTATAACCGTTACTTATTTGTGATCTTCCTATTGTTTTTTTGCTTTTGATTCATGTTATATTAATTTGATCAATTGTTTTTGGTGCTAATAATCTTTTCTCTAATTTATTTCTATTAGCATAATCTATTATTTGTTTCATGTATTTTAATATTACATTCTTACTATTTTTTTCTAAAAATTTAATTGTTAAAAATATATGATTATTTCTATTATCATCTTTGCTATCTTTAATTGATAATCTTTTTGTTATTTTATAGAATGATATTGTAATTTTAATTGGTCCAAATACCATTTTTATTGGTTGATTTTCATTGTAATTAACCTTCTGATATTTTAAAATAATGCAATCATGTGTTTCATCTGAAATATTTTTATTTAATTTTATATATTTCTTAAATAAGTGTATAACTTCATCTTTTTTATTAGAGCTTGCTATTTTTTTAATATTATTATTTGTTTTATTTAAAAAATAAACATAATATTTTTCCATATAACATATATTACATTTTACTTTAAATTAGTTTAAATTTTATAGTTCAATATAGATGGTTAGTCCAAGAAAGAATTTAGATGTGATCTTTGATAAAAATATTGTAAATAAAGATGTTAGCACATTTTTATTAACAGATGATTTTTCTGAAGAAGGATTAATAAAGATTAAATCTAATAGTAGTATTAAAGACAAAAGCAACAAATCAAAAAAAAATTATAAAAAAATAAATAAGGATAGTATAAAGGATAGTATAAAGGATAGTATAAAGGATAGTATAAAGGATAGTATAAAGGATAGTATAAAGGATAGTGTAAAGGATAAAAAAAGTAAAGAAGAAAAATCTGGAAGAAATTCGAATGTTGAATTTATTATCAGAGAAGATACTGAAACTGATGAAAAAAAGCTAATAATTAATCTTCAACTTAAATTAGATGAATCATTAGTAGGTAATGAATTGTTAAAGATAGATTTTGAAATTAATAAAGAAATATATTTAGAATTAATTAAGGAATTATTAAAATAGAAAGTTTTAAATAAATAATTTTTATTTAAAATTAAAATATCAAATTTATAATAAGATGAAAGTTTTACAACTAAAACAAAGAAATTTGTTCTGGATAATCTTTTTCCAAAAAAAGTTTAAGAAGCTATTGAAAAAAAGAAATACTTTTAATAAAAGGTTAGACGTATGTAAAAACGTACTGATAAATATGGTTTCTAATTTACATTATTTCAATAAAATTAATGTATTCTTAAATTCAAATTTAAGTTTTACTAATTTCCTAGAAGAACTAAAGGATATAGATGATATATTGGAAAAATTACCTAAAAAATTTAATATAAAAAAAATTATAGATGAAAACAATTGTAATAGATATGATAATTTAATGAAAGATATTACAAAACTACAAATAAGATATTCAAATCATATTTCTTGTAGTAGTATATCTAAAATTTTTGATTTATTAGGATATAAAAACTGGAGAGATAATTTCAACAGTGATGACTTGGAAAAAATACATTTTATTAAGAACTATTTTCAAATTATGTGTGTATGGGATTCAGAGAAGCATAAAGATGGAGTACCAATGCCTGAAGTTGAGGAACCAAAAGTAAAAAATGCAATGAATGCGAAAGATTTATTAGATACTTTGATTGGTAATGGATCAAATAATAAAAACTCATCGATAATAGTTGGAGATAGTAGTATGCCAGGATTTTTAAAAAGTATTAATGAAGTATTGACCAATTCAAAAGATAAAAAACCTGTTCAAAGAGATAATAGTTTTAAGAAAATTGAATGTATTTCTATTTTAAATAATGAAAAAATACAATTTACTAAAAATAATAAATCAGGTGGTTTATATGAAGATAAATATGGAGCATGTATTTACATTAAAATATCAAACTCTTACATAGTTTTACAAGGTATTTTTAAAGATGATATTTTGAATATATCAAGAAATATTCATTTTATTGAAAAAAGATTCAAAGAGCATAAACTAAGTTTCGGATATAATATTTTGGAAATTCCAAAAACTTTTAAAAATAATTACTTAAAAATTATGAATTTAAGAGATATTGTTATTTCTTCTCCTAATGAAGTATGTGAAGATGTTAAGAAAAAATATAATGATTTCAAATCAATGGTTGATAGACCATTGTTACCTCTTATTAATCAGTTTTTATTAGCTAGTAAATTTAGAAAATTGGATATATTAACATTATTATTAATGAGTGGAGAAGATGATCAAAAACTTGCCTATGTATTATACGATGTACTTAAGGTTGGTAAAAAGTCTAAAGAAGCAACCGAAGTTTACGAATCATTGCATTATAGTATTAGAGAATTATTAGATAATTCAAGAAAATTAATAGAAGAAGATGATGCCAAATTAGAGAAATTATCATCTAGTGATATTCCTTATGAACGAAGAATTTCAATGTTAAAATCTGATGAAGATGTTAAAAGTAAAGCAATGGAAAAATTTAAATCAATGAAAAATAATTTCCAAGGTGACAATAAAGCACAAGGATGGTTAGATGGTTTATTAAAAATTCCATTCGGATCTTTTAGTGATAATGAAATTTTAAGTTTTAAGAAGAAGTTTATTAATAAATTAAAAGTTACTTATCCTGACGAATTTTTCGAGTCTGATAATTCTGTTACTCAGTTTTTTAATTCAGAAAAATATTTAGATGAGTTAGAAAATAATAAACTAATTAAAAATAATGATGTAAGTCTTGATCTTGAATGGAGAAATTATTTAGACGAGAGATCTCAGTATTTAAAAGATGTTAAGAGTACTTTAGATACTGCCGTTTATGGTCATAATGAAGCTAAATTACAATTACAAAGAATATTTGCACAATGGATTAATGGTGATTCAAAAGGAGCTGTTTTAGGATTTCAAGGTCCTCCAGGTACTGGTAAAACATCTTTGGCTAAAAATGGTTTATCAAAATGTTTAGTTGACAAAGAAGGTAATCCAAGACCATTCGTATTCTTACCTATTGGTGGATCTGTTAATGGATCAACCTTAGTTGGTCATAACTTTACTTATGTTGGTTCTACATGGGGAAGAATATGTGATATATTAATGAGTACAAAATGTATGAATCCTATCATATTCATTGACGAAGTTGATAAAGTTTCTGCAACAGAACATGGACGTGAAATAATTTCTATATTAACACATTTAACAGATTCAACACAAAATGATGAATTTGAAGACAAGTATTTCTCAGGAATAAAGTTAGATTTATCTGAAGCTCTTATTGTATTTTCATTTAATGATATTAGTTTAATCGATCCTATTTTAAGAGATAGAATAACTGTTATTGAAACAAACCCATTAACTATACAAGATAAGGAAGTAATTATTCAAGAGTATATGTTACCAACTATATTAAAGGAAGTTGGATTTTCTTATGGTGAAATTATTTTATCTAATGAAATGATTAGGCATTTAGTTAGCACTTATACAAATGAAGCTGGAGTTAGAAAGATAAAAGAACAAATTCAAGAAATTGTTAGAGATATAAATATGAATAGATTTTACGATGAAGAAAATTACAAGTTGCCATACGTTGTCAATGAAGATTATATTAAATTATTATTTGAAAATAAACCTAGGGTAAGAGTTAGAGGTATTCCTAGTGAACCAACTGTTGGAATTGTAAATGGTTTATATGCAACTACTACAGGAATTGGTGGTTTAACTATGATTCAAATTGTTAAATACCCTAGTGATAAAATGATGGAATTAACATTAACAGGTAAACAAGGTGAAGTTATGAAAGAATCTGTTGAATATGCAAAGAGAATTGCTTTTTCATTGTTATCTACTGATGAACAAAGAAAATTAATTGATGATTCAAAAGATAAAAAATGTTTTGGTCTTCATGTTCATACTCCTGAAGCAGCAACACCAAAAGATGGACCATCTGCAGGTGCTGCTATGACGCTTGCTATTTATTCTATATTATCTAATAAGAAAGTAAATAATACTGTTGCAATGACAGGAGAAATTGATTTGTGTAAAAATATTACTGCAATTGGAGGAGTTGGTGCTAAATTAAATGGTGCAAAGAGAGCTGGTGCCAAGATAGCTTTAATACCTGAAGAAAATTTAGAAGACTTGGATAAACTTAGAAGAGATAATATAAGTCCAGAAGATGATGATTTTAAAGTATTAACTATTAATCATATTGATCAAGTTTTAAAATATGCTATTATTAATGACGATGGCAATTATTGGTGTAATGATAAATAGATTCAACTTGTTGTATCTTTATAATTTTTATGAAGAAATTCTTTAATAGAATTCCTCCATAAAAAAATTGAATTAAATTTTTTTAACTGATTAACTAAAATGTATATTAGTAAAAATGATAAAAGAAAATGACGAAAATAAAACAAACTCACAACTAAATAGATGTGATACATCGATTGATCAAATATTAAATATTAATTTTGATGGTTCCTCTACAGATAATTTTGAATCAAGAGAGTTTACAGCATCAGCTTCAATATTTAAGCCTAAATCATATAATCTACAAGGAATTCCTAGTTCTAATGAATATAGTAGTCCTCCTGGATTATCTAGTCCTCCTGGATTATCTAGTCCTCCTGGATTATATGGTAATTTCAGTTTTGATAGTCCACTAGGACCACCTACTAATCAAGTGGTTGGTAGATCACGAGGACCAACTATAAATCAAGGTTTTGTTAGTCAACAAGGACCACACAATAATCAAGGGTTTGTTAGTCCACAAGGACCACACAATAATCAAGGGTTTGTTAGTCCACAAGGACCACACAATAATCAAGGGTTTGTTAGTCCACAAGGACCACA
>Ga0066609_10000945_pt1 | contig 17894 bp, 10 predicted proteins | sample SaaInlV_DNA_150m_FD_60378 | JGI IMG/M metagenome (GOLD analysis project Ga0066609, IMG submission 60378) | Marine microbial communities from expanding oxygen minimum zones in the Saanich Inlet - SI075_LV_DNA_150m | ecosystem: Environmental > Aquatic > Marine > Unclassified | place: British...
CTGAGAATATTCTGCTGCCAATGCACCAAAATCTTCACCAGCTTTTACTTGTTTAATGATCTTGGTCGCCAAATCAGCCATTCGAACGGTATCTTCATTTGATGCTTGTTTTTCCCATGCTGCTGCTTCTACAGCAGATTCTTGTGCAACTGCACGTTCTGACTCTTGCGTGAAAATAATAGTAACCTTATCCGCGAGAGTGGTGCCGGCATAGGCGGCGTCCACCTGAGCCTGAGTCGGTCCAAAGCGACCCGTGGCACCAGCATTGCTGAATGTCCACGAGATACCGGGCATAGCATTAGCTAATCTTTCCAGTACGGCTTTTTCTGCGGCTGCTTGTATAACATTCTCTAATCCAACATTACGAAGTACATAATCAATATGAGTATAATTAATTCTTTTTTGTTCACCTGTTGCTGTACGGACAACTATATATTGATTAGGTACAACTTCAATAATATCCCCTTTTATTTGTTCACCATTAAGAAGGTTAATAATAATTCCCTCACTTTGGCCCAAAGCAAACCCAATAATCAATAACAATGCTGTAATATATTTAATCATATTATAAATCTACACATCTCCCACCAAACAAAAAACCCCACGAATGTGGGGCTTCAATTTGGTGCGGTAAATCATTCCTTCACAGAACCATCTTCGTTCCATGCTTTCCTAGTATATTTTTCATCCTTCCAAGTTTCTTCTGAAGCCTTCTGTCCATTCTCATACCAAAAAGTGAATAAACCATCTTGTTTCCCATTTTTGTAAGTTCCTTCTTCCTTCTTATGTCCATTCTTATACCAAGAAGTCCATAATCCATTTCCATCCTTTATTTTTATTTCACCATTCTCGTCCCAATAATTAACCAGAGAATAATATTCTCCATCCTTGAAAGTTCCTTCCCACTTCTTCTGTCCGTTTTCATACCATAGAGTGAATAATCCATTTAGTTTTCCATCCTTGTAAGTTTCTTCCATCCACTTCTGTCCATTCCTATCCCAATAAGACCATACACCTGCCGTATCCCCATTTTGATAATTTTGTTCTTCTTCCTTTGTCCCATCATCATACCATAACATCCATTTACCATCTTTCTTACCATTTCTCATTTTTCCTAATGGAACTTTGATATCATCAAACATTCGATAAACTTTACCATTCACAATTTCATCACTGAACTTCGTCTTATAAACACTGTTCTGTTCCACAAATTCTTTCAAACTACCAGTTGGCCTTTGTTTATTTAAATATTTATTTTGAAAATCAGTTACTTTTTTAAGATAGTCATCAGTTACTCTTTGATCTACGTCTATATCGCTATCTCCTTTAGCTACTTTTCCTTGTATATAAAATTTAACAAAATCTCCATTATATGCTTTCCCATGACTGTTATAAGCAATCGTTGCCAGATTTACTAATTGATCTGATGTTAAATTAAGTTTCTTAAATTTATCTTTAAGTCTAATATAATCTTCAGTCAGGTGTGTTAATGCTGCCTCAGCTCCATAAGTAAATTCAAGTGAATCGTCTACGTTCATACCAAATAGCTTATCTTTTGTAAGTCCCAATTGATATTTGGTAAAAGTTGACAGATTTTTAAGTGCAAAAGGCCCTACTGAAGGATTATTTACTTCATCATCTACTGAAGGTTCAGGATGCTGCTTCCTGACTTTGTTAAATTCCTGGTCGAAAAGATATATTGGTTTTCCGTTTTTTTTTGTACCAATTATTTCAAAGGGATCTTTATCAACTCCTATTAAGTTTTGATATGCCATCATTTCAATTTCCCAATCACTTTTATGAAATTTAGGATCTGTATTAGGCCAAATATTGCGAATTTTTTTGAGTGCAGGTTTCAGAAAATAATTACTAAGATTGCCTTCTGCTTCAATCAGGCCTTGTCTCATTATATTTAATTTTTCTCTTCCTTTATTTCTAAAATTAGTTTCTTGTGCTCCAATTCCTACAACCCTATTTGAAAGTTTATTCATTATGTTTGGAGATAAACCATATTCATCTATTAGTAGTTTGCTTGCAATATGAGTTCCTTTGTTTATATCATTTATATACCATTCAGTATTTTCATCGTTAAACTTCTTCTTATAAACACCGTTCTGTTCTACAAGGTGATTGATATTGTATTCCTTTTGACTGTACCCAACTGAAATAAATAATGCAATTAATAATATCTTTTTCACACCCAAATCTACCCATCATCATACTAACAAAAAACCCCACGAATATGAGACTCTTGCTTAAATCATTCGGGTGAGGATTACCAGGTATGCCCGTTCTTCTTGAGCCAGTCTTGAACAGTCTTATGTCCTAACCGTGCCGCTTTTTTATAGTTTGACAGTCGTAGTTTTGGTTTGCCATGGTCAAAATAAGCATTCCCCATGTTGTAAAAGGCTAAAGCATAATCAGGCTTCACTTCAATGGCTTTCTCGTAACTTTCTATGGCTTGGATGTAGTCGCTTTGGTTATAGTAAGCATTCCCTATATTGTTATAGGCATCTGCATAATTGCGATCTAGCTTAATGGCTTTCTCGTAACTTTCTATGGCTTTGGTATAGTTGCCTTGGGCTGAGCAAGCAAGCCCCAAATTGATATAGGCATAACCATTATCAGGATCCAGCGCAGTAGCTTTCTCATAACTCTCTATAGCTTTGGTATAGTTGCCTAGGTTCTTATAAGCAATCCCCAGGTTATTATAAGCATAAGCATAATCAGGATCCAGCTCGATGCCTTTCTTGTAAAATAAAATTGCCTTATTATATTCTCCATTCTCAACAGTATCGTATCCTTTATTAAACCAGTCTCGAGCTTCCTTTTCCAATCGAACTTTTTTAGCAGCAGCTTTCTTAGCATCTGCCGCTGCCTTTACTTTTGCGTCTGCCGCTGTCTTACGCTTGCGTTCCTTTTCAGCAACAGCTTTCTCTTCTGCTAACCGAGCTTCTGCTACTAACTGTGCCTCTTGGGCATTATAATCTTCTAAAGTGCCTTCCCATACCTTTTGACCCTGATCATTCCAAGATATCCATATACCAACTCTTTCTCCTTCGTTATAAGTTATTTCTGACGCTTTTAAGGCATTCTCATGCCAGAATGTCCACTCGCCGTGTCGTCCATGACTAGGAATGTCAGTAATGCCTGGACTAGAACCACTACCAACTCTATATTGACCCTTCCCCTTTAAAATACCATTAGTATAGTAATATTTCCATTGTCCATTCTTTAATCCTTTTTTAAATCTACCTGTGCTATCGACACCACCATCCTCGTTCCACCAAGTCCACTTTCCATTCTTTATCCCGTTTCTATATCTGCCGTTGAATCTTTCTGTTCCATTTTCATAAAAATCAAATACGCTACCTGAAAAGGGCTTATTCTTATTTGGGGCATATAAAACTCCATCTCTATCAATGAGATTGTTGATATCCAACTTGTATTGCCCCCAAGCAAACCCAACAAATAGTAGTAATGTGATATATCTACGCATACCCAAATCTACAACCAGTCCCAAAGTTTCTACAATGGGGAGATATACGTATTTAATGGTGTTTTGGGTAAGTAATTTTTGCCTACTTATTGGCAGTAGTGGTGTAAACAAACAAAAAAACCCACGAATGTGGGGAAAATATTTTCATTTAAAGGTGTTTTAACTCCCTATCAAATTATATTTTTGCTCTAATTTGCTTTTGGATTTAGATTTCATAAAATACTTTAATAGTGCAAGTTTATTTCCAAACCAAGATTTCTTTTTAGCTATCTCTAGTTGATAAAGGTCTGGATCAGGGTAAAACACAGAACAATCAACTGAGCCTATTCCATCATACTTTTCTTTTCTTTCTTCAATAGGGCCTAAAGGATTCAGATCTTTAATTTCAGAGAAAGATTTAGTGAAAAGCATATACTCAGAAACGCCGATGCTATTTTTCATTAAACGATGAGCTAGGATAACATCTTCCCCCGCGATTTCTTTGAATTGGTTCACTTGCTTTATTAAGAAATCTCCATAATGAACAAAGGATTTTAGCTTGAGGTCACCGACCTCAGGACAGGTCTCACATGCTCATGTTTCACAAAACTTTATATCATTAATATGTTGATTGAATTTTTCAAAACTAGTTTGCAGTTTTTTTATAATGACTTCAGATAATTCATTTAGATCATCAGGAATTGCATAAAAAAGAGCAGCATCCCCCTGAAGCTTATTAATTGTTAAAACACCATCTAATTCATCTATAACTTTTTCGAGTAAATCACTAATGATATGTTCCGCATGCGCTTGATCCGCAGATAATTTATCATTTTTTTTAGAATCGATATTGTGCCTGCTTACAAAATTTGTATACCCGCTTATATCAACTAAAACTATAAATCCTTTATGATTTTCCATCTGTCAATATACACAATATCCTCCCACAAAGAAAAAAACCCACGTATCTAGGGGTTGATGAAATTAATCATTAATAAGAATTAATGGATTTTAATGCAGGCGCTTCGAAAATGTCTTTGCCCAAGAAATCAAGTTCAAACTGCACTGAAGGAGATAAATCATGTTTGGGGAATCGAGTTAAAAATGTTTGGTATTCATTTTTTGCTTTTGCCGAATCCTTCAAAATATTGGCATAAATATATCCAATCATGAATAAGGCCTCGGACTCCTGAGAAGAACCGGCATAATTGTCAATCACTTTCCGATATTCATTAATCGCAGAACCAAAATCTCTTAAATCATTCATATAAATATCTCCAATAAGATATTGTGCTTTGGCTGATAGCGGATGATCTGAATAATTTTCAACCAAATATGAACAATTAGAAATGGATTCTTTAATATCTTTTCTTTTTCTAAGTGATTCTGCTTTATTGAAAACCCAAGCAGGGAAATTTTCTATTTCCTTTGTCGCCTGAACTGCATGTTTAGAATTTGGATATTTTTCTATCGTTTGCTGTAGAGCATTTAATCCTGCACTTAAATCATTCTTCCAATTTAGATATATAACAGAAAGTTTGTATTGTGCTTTGGATGATAATGAATCATTTTCATGATGTGACAATAAGTCTTTTAAATGCGAAATGGATTCCTCTATCTGATTGTCAGCTAAAGCTTTGTCTGATAAATCAAAATATGTTTCTGCAGACTTTTCACAGCCAACTGTAAACAAGAGTGCAGATAAAATGAGTGTTTGTGTGTGTTTCATAATCTTTCTTTTTATTTTTAAGCCGCCGAAATTAAGGCATAGACGATTTGTTTTCCATAGATTTAACAACTGATAAACCAATGATGAATAAAATAGTTCCCACTAAAATATATACTGTACTCCCAGTTGTATTTTTGACTGTGTTGGGTCTTCAGCTTGAATAGCATAATCGAGCCTAGCTGGACCTAAAGGTGTATCAATTGATATACCAAGCCCATAATCCCATTTTGTATTATCTAGTGAAATACCATTTAATTCATCTTCCAAGGTGCCACCATCGACAAATAGAATACCACCCAAGAATTTATATAAATGAAACCGCCATTCTATATTTGTCATTATACGTGTGGTGTGTCCTATTGGACTACCGTTTTCATCCACTTTAAACCTTAAGATATCCCACCCGCGTAAACTAGTCGTCCCACCCAAATAAAATTGTTCATAACTATAATCTGTGAATGTGGTATCCCAGCCCCAGATTTTTCCAATTTTTAATCGATATGCAATTACACTTTCATCCGAAATCGAAAAATATTGTTGTAATCCAGCATCAAGTTTTAAATAATCTCTTTCTCCTCCAAACCAAAATCCTGCAACTTTTGCACCCAAGCTAATGAAATGTCCACTTGTGGGGACTATCGGATCATTCTTTCGGTCAAGCAATAAGGTTGCTTTCCAGGATCTCTCTTGAAGATTTTTTTCATTATTATCTGAAAATTGTTCCAAAATAAATTTACTTTCAAATTGTGACCTTTGTTCAAATCGATACAAATTTGCGAGAGTAATACCAAATCGTTCAATGAATTCATTATCATCTTTCTGATAAATAATAAATGTTTCATAATACCCAGTTAATTGAGTCGGAATTCGCGAATTCAGAAACCAGTTATTTCCTAGGTTGATATCTGCTCTTATTCGTGGTATAATAAATTCTTCTTCGACGGGGATTCCAAATAAAAGCCGAGTTGAGAAATGGGTAGTTGTTTTAAAAATAGATCTATTTCTCCATTCAACTTGTGCCCCCACTGCTGAAATAGGTTCAGCGCCTTCAGCAAATTGAATTGGTTCGTACCCACCTTCAGATTCCCATTGCCGTCTTTTATATTCCTTTGTCTCAATCAAAATATTGACCAATGAATCAGATAGGTTAATACGTTCAGGTTCTAAACTCACTAGAGAAAAAACACCCGTTTCTCGTAATTGTTTAACCGATAAATCGATAGATGATTTACTGTATAATTCATCATCAAAAAAAGTTAGTTCTCTTAATACAATTGATGAATCATAATGTGTCAATCCACTGATGATCGACTTTTTTATATAAACATCTGGTCCTTCAATAATATCAACGATAACAGCTACCGAATCATTAATAGATTCTCCAATATTGATTTCAGCAAAAAGTTTACCAATTTCCTGATAGGATTCATGGAGCATTGGTAGACCAGCATTTAATTTTACAGGGTTATAAGATTTCCCAATTTCTAACCCTAAAGATTGTTTTATTTTGGATTCTTTTAATTGGTTTGCACCCGTAATAATAACAGATTTCAAACCATATCGTTTCCCCTCCACGATTTTATAAATGATTAATACTCCATTATCCTGTATAGAGAATTCATCAATTATATTAACGTCAAGATAGCCAAGTGATTGATAATAATTCTTAATTGTTAATGCATCTAATTTTAAAAGGCGTGGATCAAATTTTGGTGCCCTAATTAGGAAGTTAGGTGGTTTTTGTCGAACAAGAAAAAATATTTCACTATCATTGACTGCTACGTTACCTCTAATATCAATATCGGATATAACTAAGTTTTCACTTTGTGCATAGACGAAGCCGAGCCAGAATATGATTCTGTAAATAATATTATTTTTTGTCATGGGGTATTAATTAATATGCGTAACGATAGCGATATTTCAGGTGAAATTTACCTTCTTCATCCATATTACCAACGACAGAAAAATATCGATTTAATTTATGTTCAACCCCAACTTTTGATTGATTAGGATTAGAAAGTGAGAATGACCTTTTATACGATAAATTTAAGGATGTTTTATCTGTCAATTTTCTTTTTGCAGTCACTTCAAAATCTTCTTCTGTCCCGGGGTTAATTAATCCAGCTGCTCCTGAAATATCTATATCATCAACAATACCAAGCTTAGATACACCTCTCATTTCCTTCAAATTCTTTTCCAATTGTCCTTCTAATATTGAGCCCAATAAAGAATAGGCTTGATTTCCAAACCCCGTTGATGTGAATGCTTGATCTTCAAATCTCTTACCCCAAGTTAATAATTCGAGGATATCGCTTTCTGAATAGCCACTTGACGATTCAAGTGACAGTTCTATGTCATCAATTAATCCACCTAAATGAATATCGATCCTTTCATCATCGATCGATCGATAAGCAGATAAATCTAAGTAAGGATTAAATCCTTTATTGTCAAACAAGACTTGACCTTTAAGCCCTTTAAATTCATCTCTATAGTAAAAGAAAGAACCCTCGTTTACAATGACTTCACCTCCAAAATCGATATCATATTCTGCGAATTGAGATAAACTTAATTCACCTGTAACAAGCGCATCAATCTGACTATTTTGGAATAATACTTCGCCCCTAATTGGAAAATTCAATTTATAATCCATTAAAATATCATCAGGTAATACCGGTGATGCTTCTCCAATATCAGCAAAAATAAATTCTTGAAATATTTCACCTTCCAACACCTCAACTGTACCTGCAATGCTGATTGTATCACGACCAGAAACATGAACATTCACATTCCCAAGTCCTTTTATTTCATAGGGCAATGTCTCAAAATATACATTAGACCCACGGACGTTTAAATCATACTGGGGTTCAAAAAATGATTCGAAATTCATATTACCTGTAACAGATACATTTGTGAATGATGAATTATCAATTCCATTAATTTGTTTTTTGGCAGATCCATAAAATGAGCCAATTGTTAGAAGATTATTTTCAATTTGCCCATCCGCTACAATATTTATAATTGGTTCTTTAACGAGCAATGTATAAATAGATCCATTTGATATTGAAAATTCACCTTCTCTAATAATTCGGTCTTCTGTGCCAGTTAAGGATAAGTTTAAATTTATATTGCCACGGATTGAATCAACATCTGATAAATAGGTAGATAAAAAATCCATTGTTTTCAATTCGCCTTGAGAATGAAAATCAAATAATTCGTTAGGGAAAAAGGCTCCTAATTGAGTTGACCCATAATTGAGATTAACAGGCAACGATCCTTCAGCAATAATATGATCCACCTTTGTATGGGTGGATAAAGAATCAAATGTAACTCGAGCACCATCAAAATGTCCTTTAGCATAGGCGTTGCCAATATGAATTTTTTCAAAACGGGATTCATTTACATGCATTTCAAACTCAAAAGGAGATTTCTTTGATGATCCTTCCATTTTAATTGTCCCTGTTGCTTGACCACCTAAATCAAAAAAATCAGGGATAAATTTGGTAACTATCCCCATATTAAGGCTCGTAAATGTTGTATTTAGGAAAATAGGAGCTCTTAAATCAATCTCCCTGTTTAATGGTAATATTCCATTCATCTGAAACCCTGATTGGTTTTTTCCTGTCATAGAAATTTCATCAGCATGGAGAAATCCATTCTTCATAAAAAAGGATAAATTCATTTGGTCAAAATATTCATTTAAATATTTTCCCTTTTTTAATGAAATATCAATATCAATATATTTCTTTCCATTCCCAATTTGGAATCCTGCTTCACCAAATACAAGCCCACTTGCCTTCCACCTGTAATCTTTAATGAACAAGGAAATTATTTCAGCATCAAAATTGGACATTTTTACATGGCCATCTACAATTTTACCAATTGATAAAACACCTTCCATAATACCGTCATCAATATGTAATTCAAATGGATGCACTTCTGCAGTAGAATCTTTAAGTGTAATTTTAAGCGGTTGGGTGTTAACAAGATAATGTCCATACATGGACATTTGAACACGATCTAACCAATATTGCTTTGGAGATAACCTTGAACCGGAAATTTGCAAAAAATCATCACCATTTTGGAAATGGCAATTTTCCAAAATAATGATATTGTTCTCCATGCTAATATCAAGAGTTCCATTTTCAAATTTTTCATTTCTCCAAATACCTTCACCAAATGTAACAGATAATGCACCATTTGATACATTTTCTTTATTATCAAATTCAGCGCGCATTGCTAATTGATTTAGAGTAAAATCACCATATTTGAAATCTAAAAATGTTAAATCTGATATTACACCTGGTTCATTAAATAGTCCTGTTATTTTCATGGATCCAGTTGCGATTCCAGACTCAAAAGCTTCTGGCCAAAAATTATTTATCAAAGATACATCAGCATTTGTTAATTCAACAATAATATCCATGTTTTGAGAGTTAAAATCTCCCTGCCCAGATACAATAAGACTTCCATTCCCTACTGTAATGTTTACTGGATCTTCAGATATTAATAAACTATCCTGTAGGGTAAACGTACCATGAATAGAAATATCCTTTTTTGGAAATATTTCTGTTTCTAATATTTCCAACGAAAGGGAAACATTATTAAACGCACCACCAATAAGTTCGCCATCCCAGGTAGCTAGACCTGTGATATCTGTTTTTTGAACATTTTTTAACCATTGGCTAATATCAAGTTTATCTAATGTGAACTGAGAATGTACTCTCCCATTTTTATCTAACCCTCCTGTAATAAATAATTTTGAAAAGCCATCAAATAAGGATAAAGATTCTAGTTTCCAATTACCTTGGTGATTATTAATGTTCAAATCACCATACATGTTCAATCCCTGGTCGTTCGAAACCGTTAATGATCCTGTTGTATTCTTAATATTTGTTTTTAAAGTGATAGATGCATTTAGTTTTGAAAATTCAGGGTTAAGCGGTGTTTTATTAAATATTTTATCTGGAATAATTAAAGGGTTGATATAAAGAGTCCCATTAAAAGATGGTACTTTTGGATCCCATATTGCATTTCCACTTAATGGAATGAATCCCATATTTCCATTCATATTTACTAACTCGATTTTTTCAGGATACATATGAATTGTAGTATTTACTAAACCTAATGGAAATCCTAGAACCTCAGAATTATCAACATATAGCTCATCTACATTCAATCTTGTAGCATTATCTAAATGATCTAATCCTGCTTTGAGAGTTAAGTTAATTTTATCCTTCTGCTGATTTATAGTAATTGGGATTTCCCCATTGAAGGTTAAATCATGAATTGAGATTGGAATCGGACGAAGATTAATAGGGTTATCAAAAATATTATTTCCACTTGAATTGATATTTAGTACAATTTCACAACCATCAATTGCTACTTCATCAAATGAAATATTACCAGTAAATATTGACGATAAATTCAAATTAAATGAGATAGAATTGAAATCAAGTTCATTCCCATTTTCTTTTAAAAAATGAATATCACTCATTATAAATGTTTTAAAAAAATGTCCATTCATTTCCCCAACTGAAAAGGTCCATCCTCGCGGATTTGCCCATCGTTTGTTAATATTATTTTCTATGGTTTTTTGAAAAAAAGATGGACGGATTCCCAAAGCAAATATTGTAAGGACTGCCACGAAAATAAATAGGAAGTTTATTTTGTTATTAAGATTCATGAGTCAATTTCTTCATTAGAAATTAACGAGAATAATTGAAGACTGTTCCATAAACAAAAAAAGCGCTAAAAATAGCGCTTTTTTCGAAATCAACTAACTCTTAGTCATCTACAACTTCAAAATCAGCATCCTCTATTTCACTATCATCTTTTTTATCATTAGATGATGAGCCAGGATTAGGCTGTTGAGTTGGATCTTCTGACCCTTGAGTTGTTTCATACATTTTTGATGCTACTTGATGCCAGGATGCATTTAATTGATCCATGGCCGCCTTAATATCTTCAGCATTACTAGATTCTTTTGCTTTTGAAAGAGCTTCCATCTTTTGATTTAAATCCTTCTTTTCATCATCAGATATTTTGTCATCATGTTCTTTCATATTTTTCTCTGTTTCATAAACCAAATGCTCAGCTTGGTTAATTATATCAATAGCTTCACGTTTTTCTTTATCTTCTGCTTCATGTGATTTTGCATCTGATACCATTTTTTCAATTTCTGAATCAGACAATCCACTAGATGCTTCAATACGGATACTTTGTTCCTTCCCAGTTGCTTTATCTTTGGCTCCTACATTTAAAATTCCGTTTGCATCAATATCAAATGTCACTTCAATTTGAGGAACACCACGAGGTGATGGCGGAATGTCTGCCAAATGAAATTTGCCAATAGTTTTATTATCCCTTGCCATTTCACGTTCCCCTTGAAGAACGTGAATTTCAACCGTTGTTTGGTTATCAGCGGCTGTACTAAAGACTTGAGATTTTTTAGTAGGAATAGTTGTATTTCTTTCAATCAATTTAGTTGAAACTGATCCCAATGTTTCTATCCCTAATGATAATGGCGTTACATCCAGTAATAGAATATCATCAACATCACCAGCCAAAACACCGCCTTGAATTGAAGCTCCAATTGCAACTACTTCATCAGGATTTACACTTTTATTTGGTTCTTTTCCAAATATTTCTTTTACTTTTTCCTGGATTTTTGGAATTCTAGAAGAACCACCAACTAAAATAACTTCATCAATATCGCTGGGGGATAACCCAGCATCTCTTAAGGCATCTGTACATGGTTTGATAGTTCTTTGTACAAGATCATTTACTAAATCTTCAAATTTAGCTCTTGTTAAAGTCATGTTGAGGTGCTTAGGACCAGAAGCATCAGCAGTGACAAAAGGTAAATTAATTTCTGTTTGTTTTGAACTGGACAATTCTTTTTTTGCTGTTTCTGCAGCTTCTTTTAATCTTTGAAGCGCCATTGGATCTTTTTTCAAATCTATGCCATCATTTTTTTGAAATTCTTCAGCAATCCAGTTTATAACTTTTTGATCAAAATCATCACCACCAAGATGGCCATCACCATTTGATGCTTTAACATCAAATACGCCATCACCTAATTCAAGAATTGAAATATCAAATGTTCCACCACCAAGATCAAAGACAGCAATCATTTCATCTTTTTTCTTATCCAGGCCATATGCTAAGGCGGCGGCAGTAGGTTCATTCACAATACGTCGAACGTTTAATCCTGCTATTTTTCCAGCATCTTTTGTTGCTTGTCTTTGAGAATCATTAAAATATGCAGGAACAGTAATTACAGCATCAGAAACAGTTGTTCCCAAATGTTCTTCTGCCATTTGTTTTAATTTCTGTAAAACCATCGCACTGATTTCTGGGGGAGTATAATCTTTTCCAGATGCTTCTACTACAACAGCACCACTAGAATTCTTTTTAACAGTAAAAGGTGCTTCATCAATCTCAGTTCCTACTTCTTTGAACATTCTACCCATAAACCTCTTGATAGAAAATATAGTATTTTCAGGGTTTGTTACTGCTTGTCGTTTTGCTGCTTGACCAACGAGACGTTCATCTTCCTTTGTAAAAGCAACAATAGATGGAGTAGTTCTTCCACCTTCGGTATTTGTAATGACTGTTGGCTCCCCACCTTCTAATACAGCTACGCAAGAGTTAGTAGTCCCAAGATCAATTCCAATAATTTTTCCCATTTTTTTCTCCTATTATAAATTTTTGATTGTAATTCAAATAAATCTATAATCAAGAAGCAAGGAACATACCACCTTATATTCTCTACCTATATGGCAGACTGATGATAATACAGAACCCTATATGACAGAAAGAGTAATATTGATTATAAAAGAATACTATTTAGTGGCTATTTTTTTCTTTTTTCTGGAAGTGGTTATTTTAAATGTAAAAGCATTAGACAATGTTGCTACTTTAATTGTTTGTCCACTTTGTACCTTATTTTCTAATAATAATTCAGATATTTTATCTTCAAGAGACAATTGAATTTCTCTGCGCAATGGTCTCACTCCATATTGTTCGTCATATCCTTTTTTTACCAATAATTTTTTAGCTAAGGCGGTCATGTGAAGTTTTATTTTTTGCGAGTTTAGGTTTGTTATTAATTCAGCTAATTGTAGATCTATTATTTTTAGAATACTCTTTTCATTTAAAGGTTTAAAAATTACAGTTTCATCTATTCGATTAATTAATTCTGGTGAAAATTTATTAACCACTCTACCCATTACGCGTTTTTTTACTTCGTCATAATCTTTCTTATTGCTTTTTTCTCCAAATCCAAAACCAGACCCTTGATAATCTCTAGAGCCCATATTAGAAGTCATAATTATAATAGTATTTTTAAAATCTATTTTTCTGCCAAAACTATCAGTTAATACTCCTTCATCAAATACCTGTAACAATATATTGAATAAACCATCATGTGCTTTTTCTACTTCATCAAGTAGCACTACAGAATAAGGATTTCTGCGAACTTTTTCAGTCAATTCACCACCTTCATCATATCCCACATATCCAGGGGGCGCACCAATGAGTCTAGATAAAGAAAATCTCTCTGAATATTCTGACATATCTACTTTAATTAGAGCATTATTTTGAGGAAAAAGATATTTAGCGAGTACTTTAGCACATTCTGTTTTCCCAACTCCTGTTGGTCCTAAAAATAGGAACACTCCAATTGGACGAGTTGGACTTTTTAATCCTGTACGGGCTCTTTGTATCGAACGAGTCACCGATGAAACAGCTTCATCTTGTCCTAAAATGAATTTTTTTAATTCAGAGCCCATTGCTAATAACTTTTGGCTTTCTGATTGGGCTACTTTTTGAACAGGAATCCCTGTAATCATGGATACAACATCCGCAATATGTTCTTCCGTAATGAGAGTTTTTTCCTCATCCCTATTTTCGTGCCAATTTTTTTGTGCCAAAGATAGGTTTTGAAGTAATTGTCGCTCTTTATCTCTCAATAACGCTGCATCTTCGAATAGTTGAGATGCTACTTTTTCCTCTTTCTCTTCGCGAATACTATCTAACGCTTTCTCAATATCAATAATACTATCTGGTACTTTCATATTAAACATATGAATACGGGCCCCTGATTCGTCCATCACATCAATTGCTTTGTCAGGTAAAAATTTATCAGAAATATATCGATCCGATAGTAAAACGCATGCATCAATCGCTTCGTCAGAATATTTCACATGATGATGATCTTCGTAGGATAATTTTAAACCAATCAAAATTTCTTTTGATTCTTGAATAGATGGAGAAATAATAGTTATTTTTTGGAATCGTCTATCTAATGCACCATCTTTTTCAATATGTTTACGATATTCGTCTAAAGTTGTTGCTCCGATACAGTGAATATCTCCTCGCGCTAAAGCGGGCTTAAACATATTTGATGCATCAAGTGAACCCGATGCTCCTCCCGCACCCACGATCGTATGAAGTTCATCTATAAAAACTATTAATTGATCACTAATCTCCATTTCATGCATTATATTTTTCATACGCTCTTCGAACTGCCCCCTGTACTTTGTCCCTGCAACAAGAGAAGCAAGATCTAATGAAAGAATGCGCTGGTTATGCAAAACACGTGGGACCGTTTTTCGAATAATTCTTTGTGCCAATCCCTCAATAATGGCTGTTTTACCTACCCCAGGCTCACCAATGAGAACTGGGTTATTTTTTTTTCGACGTGTCAGGATTTGCGCAACTCGTTCTATTTCACTTTCTCTTCCTATAACAGGGTCAAGTTTCCCTTTTCTAGCTAATTCAGTTACATCTCTCGAAAAATGGTCTAACGTAGGTGTTTGACTTTTAGATTTTTTATCCTGTGTTGCAGAAGAATCTGCTTCAGGATCTAATTCAGATGAAGATAATAATTCTCCTACTGTATTATGATCTAATCCGAATGTTTGAAGAACATGGTATGCAATTCCCTCTGTCTCCTTTAACATGGCAACTAATAAATGCTCATCATCTGCATAAGGGCTCCCAATCCCCGTCGCTTCATTAAATGCATTTCTTAATATACGTTCTGCTCGCCTTGTGAGAGGCAAATGTCCCAAGGTCATTGTGCCGCCAGATGACTTAATCATATCTTCAACCATAGCAATCATTTCATCTGGGTCACAATCATAAATATCAAATATTTTTGCTGACAATCCACTTTCTTCTACTAATAGACCTAGCAATAGATGCTCGCTTCCAACATAACTATGCCCAAGGCGAATAGCCTCTTCCTTTGCAACTTTCATAATTTTTTGAACACGTTTTGAATAATTCTCTTTCATAAACCTTAATCCTTCTTTTTCTCGTCCAATACACCATTAATTAAAATGAATTGGCGATGACCAATTGCCGCGACATCACGACTATGTGTTGTTATAACAATTGACTGCTGGTAATCTTTATTAATTTTATAAAAAAGGTCAATTATTTTATTAGCATTTTTATAATCTAAATTTCCCGTTGGTTCATCTGCTAAAATGACTTTTGGTTTGTTAATCATAGCTCTCAAAACGGCAATTCTTAATCTTTCACCTCCAGACAATTGGGAAGGTAAATGACTTTGACGTTCTGTTAAACCTACAAATTCTAATAAAGTGTCTGCATCATGGCTTTTATTAACATCCTCATGAATAAGGGTTGGAATTAATATATTTTCCTTTGCAGTAAATTCTGGTAACAAATGGTGGAATTGAAAAACAAAGCCAATATACTGATTTCTTATCGTTGCAATATCATTCTCTGACAAACTAGTAATATTCTTTTGATTTATGGATATTTCTCCAGAATCAGGTTTGTCTAAAGTGCCAAGAATATTGAGTAATGTAGATTTCCCAGACCCCGATTCTCCCATAATTGTAATTATTTCTCCTTGAGTGACAGTCAAGTTACATTGGTCCAAAACCACCAATGAATGATTACCATTTTTATAAGACTTAATTATATTTTTTGCGTCTAAAATCATTTATTCCATGTTAAGGCTAATTTTGGTTCAATACTACTCGCTTTTTTACTAGCAATATAGGATGATAATAAAATAATCACACATGAAATACTTGGAATAATAATCAAATTCCATACTGTTAATTTCATAGGTAATGTATTTATAAAATATATATCTGATGGTAATGGTATAAGCCCAAATACATTCTGCAATATGATAATAAATCCCCCTAAACTGATGCCAATTATTGTCCCTTTTCCTCCTAGCAAAAACCCTTGAATAAATAACATTTCTCTAAGTGCTTTTTTTGGCGCACCAATTGCCTGCAGAATACCTATTTCGTGAATGCGTTGAATCGTAACTAAACTTAATGTAGATGCAAGATTAAACCCAGCGACTACAATAATGAGACTTAAAACGATTAAAGCCATTAATCGCTCTAATTCCATGGCTTGAACTAACGATGAATGTTGTTCCTTCCATGATTCAATTTTGTAATCTTCACCCAATAAAAGAGATAATTCTCTGGAGATAGACTCTATATTTTCATTCAGTTTACAACGAATATCTATTCCTGTAAATCCACGAATTCTTTTAAATAATTTCTTTCCTACTTCCATGGGTATAAATACTATTCGCTCGTCATAGTCTAATACCTGAGATTGAAATATCCCTTTAACATAGCTTTTACTTTTGGGCGGGTATCCTAATCCGTATGACATATCCAAGGGACTAAATAAATCCATGCTATTTCCCAATGAAAGATTCATGCGATAGGATAATGATTTCCCTATAATAACCCCAGCACCATCCGAATTATTAATATTCATTTTAATATTATATACTTTATTCATTTTATTCATATTTAATGCTTTATATATAATGACTTGTTCAGATTCCCCTGAAGATATAATTCCTTTTCGTTCTATAAATGGAATTGAGGAATGAACTCCCTCGACTTTTGAAATACTTTCAATTACTTTTTGAGTAATTAAGCCTGAAATTCGTATATCTCCATCAAATCCTCTTAATCGATCAGAGACTCGAGACTCAAACCCATTCATAACAGCAATTGAAATAACCATTGCGAAACTTCCAACAGCCATACCAACCATAGAAACGATACCAGTAAATTTTCCAGGCCCGGTTCTCCCTTTAATATATTTTTTTGCTATAATCGTCGTAAAACTCATTCGTATGACAACACTTTTGATGGTTGGATTCTACCCACTTTGCTTGCTGGCCAAAATGATGCTAGAAATGAAATAATGACTGAAGCCAATCCTATTATTAGTATAGGGATTATTTCAATGGAAATAGGAATATGATCCATGAAATAAATATTTTCAGGTAAAGAAATAAAGTGAGTTTTAAATTGGACAAAAATAATTATACCCGCCATGAATACACCTATTATTGCACCACTAAACCCGATAACTGCACCTTGAATACAAAAAATAATTTTAATGTTTTTTCGATTCATACCCTGTGATAATAAAATACCGACTTGACCTGATTTTTCTATTATAATCATAGCTAATGCTGATAAAATATTTACAACGCCTACTAAGGCAATTAACCCAAAGTTTATCAAAATGGGCCATTTCTGAATATCAATCCAATCAAATAATACTTGGTGTTTCTCTTTCCATGTGACAACATAATATGGATAAGCAGTATTTTCTCGAATATAAGATATTAGATGCGAAAACGAATGTTCGTCTGAA
>Ga0066609_10000958_pt1 | contig 17702 bp, 17 predicted proteins | sample SaaInlV_DNA_150m_FD_60378 | JGI IMG/M metagenome (GOLD analysis project Ga0066609, IMG submission 60378) | Marine microbial communities from expanding oxygen minimum zones in the Saanich Inlet - SI075_LV_DNA_150m | ecosystem: Environmental > Aquatic > Marine > Unclassified | place: British...
AAGCTCATCAAAGTCACTATAGGCATAATGGGCAGTAGACAAATAATCAGGTTTTGCAATACATGCGACTAGAGCGCTATCTAGACCACCACTTATAAATGCACCATAATTATGTGCACAATTATTTGTGCGTAATAAAATTGAATCTTCAACAATTTCTGATAATTTTGAGATAATTTTATTTTTATTATCCTCAATTGGTTGAATATTTTCCCATATTTTCCAATAACTTTTCTTAGTAATAGATCCTGACTTAACCTCTAAATACTCACCAGGTAGAACCGATTTAATTCCATTAAACAAAGTATCTTCACCAGTTATAAACTCATAAGCTTTATAACTAATTGCATTAAAATATTCTACATTTCTGCTTACAAGCAAAGTCTTCATTTCTGAAGAAAAAAATAATCCTTCATTTTTTTGGGAATAATATAATGGCTTTTCTCCAGTCTTATCTCGTACCAGATACAACACATCTTTTCTTTTGTCATATAATGAAAAAGCATACATTCCGTTATAATCACTAAAAGATGCCACCCCCTTATGTATAAAGTTTGCCAACACTGTTTCAGCATCAGATAAAGTAGAAAATAAGTATTTTAGATTTTTGCGTATATCTTTATGATTATATATCTCACCGTTGTATACTAAAAAAAAATTTTCTGATGAATCAGTATAAGGTATAGCATCATTTTTTAAGTCAACTATATTTAATCTGTTCATTCCGAGCACAGTCTTGCCACAAACAGTGTATCCCGTCTGATCAGGACCTCTGTATGAAATTGTATTAAGCATCCTTAATATTAAACGTTCCGACTCTTTATTTGTGTGTTGTTTACTCCACACGAACCCTGCTATGCCACACATAAATTAATAAAGAACTCCATCCCCAGAGCTATGGTAAATTGTTGAGTTGGAAAATTGTAAATTCCTCAAAACTCCAAAATAATCAATGATAATTTTAGAATTATATAAAGAGTTTTTATTAACCTGATGTTGTGTTAGCGATTGAAAATCGTCATGACCAGTCATACAAACAACAGCATCAACTTTTACTGACATATTATCTACAATAATTCTATCATCGATATCCATAATTTCTTTATCAGAAAACAAAGGATCATATATGTATACTGCCATACCGATACTAAATAAATAATTAATCAACATTACAGATAAAGATAATCTCATATCCCTTTGGTTTCTTTTTGATGAGACCCCCATAATTAAAACAGAGTAGAAATTTTTTCTTTTTAAAATATCTGCATAATACATATACAATGATAAATTTGTCCTTTGTGAATCCATCAATATAGTCATATTTTTTGGAATCAAAGCCCCGGATAATAAATTATCATTTGCACTGGATAACTTATAATCTACCCGGCCCATACCTAATAAAGTCTGATTATGTTCAACTTCAGTTGACAAATATTTAGCAATATTACCAATATTGTCTTTAGGATATGACATGGCTAGTTGGCTAAGAAATGCTGATTGAGAGTACTGTATTGATTTTTTTGCATTTTCATAAATTTCAGCTAACCTTATACTATCAACCCTAAAACTCTCAATATTAAAAATATTTAAGAATGTTTTAGTCAATGAATATGATATATCATCATTAGCGCCAATGGCTCTTCGTTTTTTGTCAGTAAAAAAATCTTCTACTAACCAGTCACTTCTAAGTATAGAGGCAAATGAAATATTCTTATGAGTCTTCATTTTTCTAATAACATTCCCATCTATAGTCCCGGGAACTTCTGAAGATTGAAACAAAAACAACAATGACTCATTAGTATTTAAATTTTCATTTATTGTCTGTATAAGACTTTCACTATACGTTAAGTTATCTAGTAATGGTATGGATAAAATATGCACATTTGTTTGAAACATCTCATCTATATTCGAAGTAACAATGCTTTTTGATAAATCTAGAGTAGGCACACTCCACTCCGAAGTCCATAAAGATTTTTGATCTTTAGTAGGGTACACGGGCCCCTTATTGATCTTTTTTTCTGAAACCGATTGATTATACACAACAGGAATAAATCCATGCATTTGCAACTTTAGAGCTGTTGTATAACCAAGATACCCTGCACCCCATATAGACACCTTTTTATTTATGTATAATTTTTTTAAAAATTTATCAATCATAATTTTTCAAAAAATTATTCACTTCTCTTATCACTGTATCAGCGTCAACCATAGTCATGGCAGAACACATAGGGATTGAAACTATTGATTTGTAGACTGAGTCTGAAATTCTAAATGAACTTTCATTACACTCACTCTTATACTTAACATGCTTATGCAAAGGAATAAAATGAACACTACACCCTATATTTCTATCCTTCATACTATTAATAAAACAATCTCTATCTACTAATTGAGGAAGAACTATGGGGAATAAATGATAAGTATGGTAATGGTTTTTACTATCTGCAAGAAATTTTATACATGGATTTAAATTATCCCTATATCTTTTAGCGATCTCTCTCCTCTTATTATTCATTGAATCTAATCTTTTAAGTTGCGATAATCCTATTGCTGCGTGCATACTATCCAAGTTGCATTTATATCCTAACTCTTCAATTTCATAAAACCAAGATCCTTTTTTAGAGTGCCTATTAAATGCATTCTTGTTTATACCGAAATAACTAAGTTTTCTAATTTTTTCAATTAAATCTTTGTTTCTTGATACTGCCGCCCCTCCCTCTCCCATGGCCAGGTTTTTTGTTGCATAAAAACTAAAACAAGTGATATCAGAAAAATTTCCAATATTAATATTTTCATACTTTGTTCCGATGGCATGTGCAGCATCTTCAATAACTTTTAAATTGTATTTCTTTGCCAATCTAGAAATCTTACTCATGTCACAAGGGTACCCTGCAAAATGCACTGGAATTATAGCCTTTGTCTTATTAGTTATTAAATCTTCAGCAAGATTAATATCAATATTTAAAGTATTAACCTCTACATCACACAAAATAACTTTTGCACCGACCCACTCTACAACTTGTGCGGTCGCTGCAAAAGTCCATGTTGGAACTATAACTTCATCACCACATGTTATTCCCAATGCTTTTAATGATAAGAATAAAGCAGATGTGCATGAATTTAATCCAACTACATTCAAGTCATCCTTGTGATTTAAATAATTTGACAATGCATCTTCAAATTCGCTGACTTTTGGTCCAGTTGTCAACCATCCAGACTTAAGCACATCAATAACACTATTGATTTCATCTCCAGATATATCTGGAGACGCCAAGGGTAGAAAACTATTACTCATTTCCCAATTCGATTACACTGCCAGTATCCTGTATACCCACTTCTGGATACCACGAATCACACTTTGAGCAAACCTTATCAGTAATTTTAAGCTCTTCATGTTGCCTCCTCAAATCTTGATATTTCTCACTATGCCAAATTTCTTCAAGAGTATTCTTGGTAGCATCTCCCATACCATCAGTATCCCAGTCGTGATTACATCTAGCAACAATACCATTGTCATAAACCAGCATCTCATAGGAAGGCATCACACATGGTTTTCTAATATTTCTAGGATTTTCCAATGAGCCAAAGTTGCCATCATTAGAATGCTCATCATATATTCTAACCCTATCAACTTTCTCCTTCCATATTCTTTCAAATTCATAACAATCTTCATCAAGTGTATTTGCTGTTTTTACCATGGACACTTGTGTTCTCACCTTTCCCTTGTTAAATTCAAGAAAATTTAAAATCTTTTTCTCGACACTACTATACTTCGCAGGAATTCTTGTTTTATTAAAATTTTCTGGGGAGTCTAAGCTAAATGACAAAAAGTTAAGTCCATTCACAATTGATTCGAATTTGTTGGAATTTAACAAAGTTCCATTTGTTGCCATCTGAACTTCAGAAAATTTACCAGCAACATAATTCAGCATATAGTTGAAATTTGGATGTAGCATACTCTCGCCTCTTCGATGTAGAACTAAAATAGTTTCAGGATGGGCTTCTGCCTGATCAATAATGTTTTTGTACAAATCAATATTCATATAACCTATCAACTCATTTACATGATGTCGAGGACAATATATGCATCTTAAATTACAATCACTCACTAATTCTATTTCTAATCTTTGTGGAAATTCTGTAAGTTTTCTTTTCATAATTTCTAAATAATTTCACTATATTTATAATTGTTAATCTCGCCATTATCATCGAATCCAATAATTCTATCGCAATTCTTTAGGGTGGTTATACGATGGGCAATTATTATTATAGTAAGGTTTTTATCCATACTGTCAATAATTTCCATAATTTCCTTTTCTATTTTACTATCTAATGAGCTAGTTGCCTCATCAAAAATAATAACATCAGCTTGCTTATACAAGGCTCTAGCAATCCCTATGCGCTGCCTTTGCCCTCCAGACAATCGCATACCTCTTTCCCCTATAACTGTATCATACTTATCATTCCAGGATTCTATTAGGTCGAATATTTGAGCTTGCTTTGCTGCTTTTTTTACCCTGTTAATATTAATAAGTTTTTCTGGTATACCGAATGCTATGTTTTCTTTGATAGATCCATCTGATAAAAAAATACTTTGTGGAACATGTGAAATATGCTTCTGCCAAATATGTCGGTTTTCCTTGGTTATAATTGCACCATCAACCTTCATGATGCCATCATCTGACTGAATTAATCCCATAATAATATCTATCAAAGTGCTTTTTCCACTACCAGTTGGTCCAATAATTCCGACCTTAGTTCCTTTGAAAATATCAATATTTAAGCGTTTAAAAATATAAGGTGTATTTTTAGAATAACGAAAAGATAAGTTATTTAAAGTTATTTTTTTATTAAAATTAATTATTATCTTATTATCTTTACGAGTTGGAATTGACTGCCTTAATAATATTAAAACATCATATAAAATAGGTTGTGTAGATTTAATTCTACTAAGTGAATTGTATATTTGCTGCAACAATGGCAATAGTCTTTGCGCACCTAATGCTAATGTGCCTAGTATTGGTATAGTTGTAGAAAAATTTTCACTATTTTGACTCATGGAATAAGCCAAGATTGCAATAAGAGACATTCCTATCGACTCCATTACATAGCGAGGAGCTGATGAAATAAACTCATTGTTTCCTGATGCTTGTCTCATAGGAAGATCGGCATCCCTATACATACTGCAATAAAAATTTTGACTATTATCAATTAATACATCTCGAATACCGCCCAAACCCTCCTGTAATGATTTAACCATTTCGGTAGAATTCTGAGCAATGCACTCTCCATTCTTTCTTAATTGCCTTTGAGTGTAGTAAACAATTATTGCATACAAAGATCCAAAACTAAGAAAGGCTATAGTTGCTGTAAAAGTGTCTATTATGAGTAGTGTGATCATTATGCTGATCACTATAATAACTGAACTTATTAGTGTCAAAATAGGTGATATTATTCCACTAACTACCGCATCAGATTTTGTAACAACTCCATTAATAATTTCACTACTGTTGCGATTCAAATGTACTAAGTAGTCTTGATACAAAGTTTTTTTATACACGCCAATACTTATATCAGCACCCATGGAAAAAGAAAATCGTGTTAGAACGTACAACAAAACCACTCTCATCATTCCAGCAATAATTGCAGCAATAATAAACCCAATAGTCAAGGGAAATATAATTTCATCTGGGGAACTTATATCAAAAAAAACAATGATCGGATGTATGGCTTCATACTGATATACATAATCTGGATTAGTTAAAGCACCAAGAAAGGGCAATGTTAATCCTATACTAATTACTTCTAAAAATGAGGAAACAACAACAAGTATTAAAATAAACCAAAATTTTATTTTTCTACTATTGGAAAAAAAACTCCAGAGTTCCATTAATAATTTCATTTATAAAAGCCAAAGTCTAACCCTCGAATCGCAGACCTGCCCATTGCCAATACTGCCTCTTCAGAGCTCCCTCCAATATGAGGTGTTACAAGAAAATTAGGGAGATTAACAAACTCTTGATCTCCTGGAGGCTCTTGACTAAAAACGTCTAATGCAGCACCAGCCAACTGACCATTCGTCAACATAGACTTTAGTTCAAGCTCATCCAGCAGGCCACCTCTAGAATGGTTAATTAAAATTGCTGATGATTTCATTAAATTCATTTTTTCTTTATTTAAAATATTTTCTGTTGACTTATCTAACGGAAGGTGGAGTGTAACCACATCAGAATTCATTAGTAAAGTATCAATATCTACCGGGGTTACGCTATTTTCTTGATAGAATTCTGGAAAATCCAAAATATCATAGGCCAACACATTTGACCCAAATGCTTTAAGCAAGTTAGCCAGATCTTTTCCAATATAACCACAACCAATAATTCCTACAGTCAGATTAGATAGTTGCCTACCTATATGCTGCCTCCAAATACCATTTTTAACTTCATTATTCGCGATAGGAATATGTCTTAGCAAAGAAATTGCACTAGATATAACCAACTCTGATACAGAGCGACGATTAACCCCGCCAGTCCACCCTAATTTCACATTGTGCTTTTTTAAAGCATCAGTATCAATCATATCTATCCCAACACCATACTTACTGATAACTTTAAGCTTTGGCAGTGTTAATAATACAGAATCATCTATTACCTCTAATGCAGTTATTGCCTTATCAGCACCTTCTAAAAACTCTATTAAATCGCCACCTGTTAACTTTAAACCTTCATCATTAAATTTAACATTTGAATATTTTGATAGCAGCTCTTGGCGCAAGACTTTGTGCTTGGAAAATGACCTTGATGTCACTACGATTTTATCTATAGAATTCATGACACTCTCTCATTTGTCAAATAATATTCACATACATCTGAGAACCATTTATTATTTTTATAGCTATCTTTGAATACTTTCGCATCTTTATTTGTTAATATTAATGTAACCTCATTAAAGCCTATATTTTTCTTATCTTTGGAGATTGCCGATATAAACAGATCAATAGGAATTGGATAGCTAGTATAGCCATTATAATTCTCATATAAAGTTGCATGCATATGGCTATAATTATCTTTAGAAGAAATACCCATTTTCATTGCAACAAAATTTGCCATATCCATACCAATTGTGACTGCAATTCCGTGAGGTATGCCAAAATTTGTAGCTGATTCTATTGCATGACCAAAACTGTGACCATAGTTAAATATATTCCGAATGCCTTTGTCAAATTCATCTATTTCTATATATTGTTTTTTAATCTCGAGTGAACGTCGGATAAACTCAATCATAATCGCTTTATCTTTGAGAATAGCTTTGTAGCTTTTTGCAATATTATCAAATGACTCTGGACTGTCGATAATATGAACTTTAATCATCTCTCCTAAGCCAGACAATACCTCTGTGTGATCTAAAGTATCAAGAAATGATGTACTGATATACACTTTGTCTGGCGGAGTAAATGTTCCAAGAATATTTTTGGCGTTTCCTGAATTAATAGAGCTTTTAGAGCCAATACATGAGTCAGCTTGCGATAGTAGTGTTGTTGGATAAAAATACCATTTAACGCCACGCAACATAGTGGCAGATAAAAAACAAGTAATGTCTTGAATAATACCGCCACCAATAGCAATCAAAACTTGATCTCGCCTTAATTTTTTATCAACCAAATGTTTGACATATTGAGGGAATTTATCCAAAGACTTGTTTGTCTCTAAAGCCTCAATTAACAAAACCGAGCTTGAAGATAGTATGTTAGGTATTTTGTCTTTGTATAAATTAGCTACTTTTTCATCGATAATAAAATGGGCATTATCAAATATATTTTGATTTAACTCTTCAAGTGCACAATCATTGAAATATACTTGGTATTCTCCAACGTGAGAATTAATAACAAGATTATTAGACACGAGTAAACCCTCCATCTATAGCGATATTCTGGCCTGTTATATAGGTGTTTTCTACGCTCGACAGCCATGCAACAAATTTTGCTATTTCATCCACACCACCTAACCTTTTAGCAGGCACTTGGGATACTACTCTATCAATACCATCATCACCCAAAATAGATCGAGTCAACTCTGTATCAATAAACCCTGGTGATACACAATTTGCCAAAATTCCATATTGGGCCACCTCTGCAGACAAGGCTGAAGTCATCCCGTCCAAAGCAAACTTGCTGACACTATATGAAGCCCTGTATTCTTTGCTAATTTTCCCCCAAATAGAGCTGATATTAACTATTCTTCCCCATTTTTTTTCTTTCATCCCAGGGATGACAGCTTGACTCAATATAAAAGGGGCGTATTGATTAACTTGCTGGATCTGATCAAAATCTTCTAATGATATTTCAGCAAAAGCACCTATTTTATTAATCCCTGCATTGTTTATAAGTATATCAGGTTTGATATTTTTCACCTTATTGGCAAATTCCATTGTCGCTTCTCTATTAGAAAAGTCAACACCAATATATTGATAACCCTCTGTAGATTCAAATATTGATTTAGTGCCTGTGATAATTACACTAGCGCCTTTATTTTGCAACTCAAGAGCAATAGCCTTTCCTATGCCACGAGTACCACCTGTAACTAAAGCAACTTTGCCACTTAGCACTCTAAATTCCTCTTTAACATATAATTATAAAATAACTCTAGTTAAATAAGCACCCAAAAGATGATCCAATATCATATGTGCATCTTCTGCAGGGCCGTACTCTCCTTGATTGGTAGGCACGTGTAAAGAGTGTTTTACTGTATTTTTCAATTCCCCACCATCAAAGGCAGTAATGCCTACAGTAATTGCATTATTTTTATTTGCATACTTAATAGCATTAATCAAATTAGGTGACCTCCCAGAAGCAGAAATAGCAACAACTATATCTCCAGGGCGCATAACAACTTGCAATTGTTGTATAAATATCTTATCAAAGCCATCATCATTAGCCACTGCTGTTATCACAGCATTATTATCTGTAATACTAATAGCCCTAAATGGTTTTTCAAAAGTTCTTGTTCCATATGCTATATCATTAGCAAAATGACTAGCAGTTGCGGCACTACCACCATTACCCATAAAAATTATTTTACTGCCACTTTCTCTTGCACCCAAAAGCAATGTTGCAAAGGTTGCAATCTCCTTAGTATTGACAGATAAAAGTATACTATGCAGATACTGGAAATATTTTTCCGAAAACTCTGAGATATTTGTTGACTGGTTAAAAATTTTATCTACTTTATTCATAATTAATCTACAGACTTAATATTGTATTTATCTCTCCAATTAGAGTCAGAATAATAAATCTTATAAACTAATTTCATTGTTTCAAGTGCATCACTTGATGAGCCATAATCAACCACTTTATCTTTCACTATACAATTAACAAATTTTTTAATCTCACTATTCCAGGATGGATCGTTATTATATTTAGTTAGCACCTCTTTTGGATTACCATTATCTCCATCTGGATTTGCATAAATTACTGTCATTGTTTCTGCACCATAACTTTTTGACCCTGACAAAATACCACTCAATATTATGCCACCTTTTTCAGTAGTTACTTCAAGCCTAAAAGTGTGCCGCCACGAAGTAGCTGAAGAATGCAACATAGCAGTAACCCCTGAGTTAGTCTGCATTATTGCATAAGCATTGTCTTCAACATCGTAATGCCAAAAATTATTTGAAATGAAACTATGTATTTTAGTGTATTTTCCGCCAAATAAACGCAACAAATCAACCATATGAATACCTTGATCCAACAATACACCACCACCAGACTTATCCCTACGAGTGCGCCAATCATCTTGATTAAAAGTAATTAACTTAGCCTTACCGTATACACCACGTAAATTTACAACCTTACCCAATTCTCCTGAATTAATAATACTAAGCGCTTCTTTTACAGAATCATGATAACGGTGGTTAAAACCATACATGAGCTTCAATTTAGGAAATCTTCTCTCTATCTTGCGTACTCTAATAATATCATCTACTGTACATCCTGGAGGTTTCTCACAGAATACATGTAGATTTCCTTTTAAGCCAGCTATAGTTACTTCAGGCAAAATATCATTAGTCATGCAAACAAATAAAATATCTAAATCTTCATTTAATAATTTATGATAATCTGTGTAGCAACGAACTCCATCTTCCATAACACTATCGCCATCAAACACTCTATCACAAACGGCAATTGTTTTTAAATTGGGGTGAATATCAATAAATTGTCTTCTGCGCTTTCCTACAACGCCATAACCAGCAATACCAACTTTAAATATTTTATTCATAAAATATTTAAATAATTATTTATATAGCATGAAAATATCATCATTTTCCATTATTCTTTCCACTCTGGAAAGTTCTTCAGGGGTGTCCACTCCTATAGTAATGACATCTGTCTCAACCATTTTAATGGTGTCACCACTTTCTAAAACACGAAGCATATCAACTGATTCAATCTTCTCTAATGGCGTTTGTGGCATCTGATAGAACTTCAACAAATAGTCCCTAGTAAAGGCAATAATCCCAAGTTGTTTATACTTTGATATCTCTGCAGCCCACTTACTTTTGGAAGGAATTGGCTCTCTAGAAAAATACAGTGCATTATTGTTTGAATCACAAACTACTTTCACTTCATTAGGGTCTAAAAATTCTTCTTCAGTATTTAGTTTAGACATAAGATTTACTACTTTAATACTGCTATCTGAAAAGTTTAACAACATATTATCAAACATACTAGGAGCTAATAACGGCTCGTCTCCTTGAATCATAATGACAACATCTACTTTCTGTTCAGATTTTTTTTCTATATTCTGAACTGCCTCAGCAGTTCTATCTGTTGCTCGTTCATGACTATTAGATGTCATAACCACATTACCACCTATTGATTCTATATGTTGGAAAATTTCAACATCACAGGTTGCGACATATGTAGATGAGACGTTAGATATCATCTGCGCACGTTTGTACACATGCTCTATCATCGGTATTCCGCATATGTTTTTCATGGGCTTTCCAGGGAAACGGGTAGCTCCCATTCTAGCTGGTATAACTGTAATTGTATTCATTGTCTAAATAGATGGTTTTATAATTGATAAGGCGTTTCTAGATGCTGAATCAAGCATTCTAGTATCTAGGCTGTAAGCAATAAATCCGTACCCTTCATCAATTCTTTGTTGTAATTCATTTGTGTTTGGCTCCACCACATGTATACCGCCACATAGGTTATATTTTTTAGCCTTGGATTTTATTCTTTCTATTGTTTGGATAAATTCAGGATTAGTAAAATCTCCAGGTACACCCATAGAACTAGACAAATCATATGGTCCGATAATATAACCACTAATTCCATTTAAGCTAAAAATTTCATCTAAGTTATTAACTGCATCGATGTGTTCTATTTGAACAATAATAATAGAATCATTTTCTAGCCATTTTAAATATTCATTGAATTTATTACCCCAGTGCTGTGCACGAGCAAGACCAACTCCACGTTCGCCTGATGGCGGGTATTTTAATGACTTAATTGCATTTTCAACATCTTGTTTTGTTTTTATCATAGGCACAATAATGCCATGCGCTCCAGCATCCATAACTCTTTTAATTTGATCTGAGTCATTAGAGGTGAGTCTCACTAATGGAATAGAGCCAGATAGCTCTATAACTCGAATTAAGTTTTCTGCTTCGCCAATAGTGATAACACTATGCTCCAAATCCACAACTACCCAATCAAATCCAGCATTTGCATATATTTCTGCAATTGTGGGGTGGTTAATAGTTATCCAGGCTCCAATAGTTGGCTCATTATTTTTTATTTTTTCTGCAAGACTTTTCATTTTAGTTAATTGTAAACCTTTTACTCACTATGTTTGTATGTGCCAAAACCTTTTGAATGACAAAGTTTATCTCTTTTTGCATGTTCTAGGTCTGAAATTATCATTTCTTTTATCATTGCCAAAAATGAAATTTTTGGCTTCCATCCCAACTCGTTATTTGCTTTAGAATAATCACCCAGCAATTCTTCAACTTCTGTTGGTCTATAATATTTTGAATCAACCTTAACAACAGTTCTCTTGTTGTTTTGCCCATCTATAAGCGTGCCAATTGTATCAGCACCTTCTCCAGTCCAAATAATTTTCATATCTAAGACTTTTGCAGCAATATCAACAAATTCTTTTACAGAGTGCTGTTCACCTGTTGCAATAACAAAATCCTTTGGCTGGTCTTGTTGAAGCATCAGCCATTGCATTTCAACATAATCTTTTGCATGCCCCCAATCTCTTTTTGCATCAAGATTGCCTAAATATAGGCAATCTTGCATTCCTAATTTAATTCTTGCCAAAGCTCTAGTAATTTTTCTAGTTACAAAAGTTTCTCCTCGTACTGGAGATTCATGATTAAACAAAATACCATTACATGCGTAGATACCATACGCCTCTCTATAATTTATAGTTATCCAATACGCATAAAGCTTAGCAGCTGCATAAGGGCTTCTTGGATAGAATGGTGTTGTTTCTGTTTGTGGAACCTCTTGAACTTTACCAAAAAGTTCAGATGTTGAGGCTTGATAAAATTTGGTTTTATTCTCAAGGTCTAATATACGAATAGCTTCTAAAATTCTAAGTGCCCCTATGCCAACAGTATCAGCGGTGTATTCTGGTGTTTCAAAAGAAACAGCTACATGTGATTGTGCTCCAAGATTGTATATTTCATCAGGACTCACCTGTTTAATAATACGAACCAAACTCATAGAGTCAGTCAAATCACCATAATGAAGAATAAATTTTCTATTACTCTCATGTGGATCCTGATACAAGTGATCAATACGTTCGGTATTAAACGACGAAGAGCGTCTTTTAATACCGTGCACTTCATAGCCCTTATCTAATAAGAATTCCGCAAGGTAAGAGCCATCTTGACCTGTTATTCCAGTAATTAGTGCAACTTTATCCATCGTATTTATTTTGCTGATTATTTAGAAAGTCTTGATAAGATATTTTAAGACCATCATTAAAGAGTGTTTTAGCTTTCCAGCCTAACATCTCTATACGCGTATTATCCATTAATTTTTGTGGCGAACCATCAGGTTTTTTCGTATCAAAGACAATATCGCCTTTATAACCAATAACATTCTTAATGCTGACTGCCAACTCATTAATGGTTATATCATGCCCGACACCTACATTAATATGACTTAACATCGGCATTGTGTGTTTTTTATACAGTACTTTATCCAAATTCATGACATGGATACAAGCCTTAGACATATCTTCTACATATAGAAACTCACGACGTGGCGCCCCTGTCCCCCAAATACTTACAGTTGGTATATTGTTAATCTTTGCCTCATGAAAGCGTCGTATCATTGCCGGAATAACGTGTGAATTTTCAGTGTGGTAATTATCACCAGGGCCGTACAAATTGGTCGGCATAACGCTACGATAATCAATTCCGTGGCTATTGCTATATTGCCGATTGTAGCTTTCACACAATTTTATCCCAGCAATCTTAGCAATTGCGTATGGCTCATTAGTTGACTCTAGTGTATTAGTTAATAATGCATCCTCGGCCATTGGCTGAGTAGCAAGTCTTGGATATATACAACTTGAACCCAAAAATAATAATTTTTTAGCACCATTTACAAAAGCAGCATTAATAATATTTGATTCAATCATTAAGTTTTGATAAATAAAATCTGCTGGAAAAGTATTATTGGCATAAATGCCTCCTACTTTAGCAGCCGCAAGATATACTTGATCTGGCTTTTCTGACTGGAAGAAATTTTGTACCTGTTGTTGATTGATTAAGTCTAGCTCTACATGTGTACGAGTAATAATATTATTAAACCCTTGTTTCTTTAAATCTCTAACAATAGCAGAACCAACCATACCATTATGGCCAGCAACATATATTTTAATCTGTTCTTTTTGCATGTCTATCTTATTAGGATTCAGTATATTATTTATTTTCAAGTATGCATCTTTCTAACGCATCTTTCCAATGTGGAAGTTTAATATCCCAATCTGTCAATAGCTTGTCGTTATTTAGAACGGTGTTTTTTGGTCTTTTTGCTATAGATTTATAGTCTTTAGAAGAAATTGGACTAACCTTTGTAATACTATTAAAATCATCTTTATTTTGAATTTCATTGGCGAAGCCATGCCAAGTTGTTGATCCAGATGTAGTCATATGATACAAGCCCCATAAATTTTTACTACCCTTATCAATATTTGTAATCAACTTAAGAGTTGCGCGTGCAACCTCATATGACCAGGTTGGTGAACCAAATTGATCATTTACAACATTTATTTCATCTTTTGATCTAAACAATGACTTCATAATTGTTAAAAAATTAGACCCATTGTTTCCATATATCCAGCTAGTTCTTAATACTAAGCTTTTATCGTTATACTGAAAGACACCCTCTTCTGATTGCAATTTACTTTCCCCATATACGTTAATGGGATCAGGGTTATCATTTTCTAAGTACGCACATGACTTTTTTCCATTAAACACATAATCAGTTGAATAATGGATTAATGGTATATTCAATTCATTTGCAACTTGTGCTATGGCTATTGGGGCTTCAGTATTAATTAAAAACACCAATTCGGCATTATTTTCTGCCTTATCTACTTGAGTATAAGCGGCTGCGTTAATAATCAAATCCGGATTCCAGTCTTTAATTTTCTTTCTTAAGGTTTTTGGTTTTGATAAATCCAGCTGAAATCTGGTTGGGTTAATCACATTGTACATTGGCATCATTAATTGATACAGATTATTGCCAATCTGTCCTGTGCAGCCTATTAATAAAACAGTTTTTCTATTCATAATATTCTGCCTGACTAAAAGGTAGTCCACAACAATCTTTATCAGATAAAATAATTTTATTTTTATCCATCTTCCAATCAATATTTAAATCTGAATCATTATATTTAATGCATTTCTCATGCTCTGGATAATAATAATCGGTAGTTTTATAAAAAAAATCTGCCTCTTGACTTAGAACAACAAAGCCATGTGCACAGCCAGCAGGAATCCATAATTGTTTATAGTTATCTCCCGTAATCTCCACTGAAACACAACAACCAAAAGTAGGGGATGATCGTCTAATATCAACAGCTACATCTAATACCCTTCCAGAAATCACTCTAACTAGCTTTCCTTGAGGGTGATTAATTTGATAGTGCAGCCCTCTTAAAACTCCTCTAAATGAATGCGAATGGTTGTCTTGTACAAATGTAATATCTTTAGAAATAATCTTATTAAAACTAGCCTGATTCCAGCTTTTCAAGAAAAAACCTCTAGAATCTTTAAACACTTCGGGCTCAATAATAAAAACATCATGTATAGCTGTACTAATCGCTCTCATCAGTTAAATCATTCTACTGTCAACAAGTTTTAACAAATACTCTCCATAGTTGCTTTTTCCCATTCTTTTTGCAACAACAATTAGCTCATCTTTGGTAATCCAACGGTTCCGCCATGCAACCTCTTCTGGGCAGGCGATTTTCAAGCCTTGTCTTTTTTCCATTACGTGAACAAACTGTCCAGCTTCAAGCAACGATTCATGCGTACCAGTATCAAGCCACGCCATACCACGACCCATAACAGCAACATCCAACATTCCTTTTTGCAAATAATGCTGGTTAATTGACGTTATTTCCAACTCACCACGAGTAGATGGGGTGATTTTCTTGGCAATTCTAACAACATCTTTATCATAAAAATAAATACCTGTAACGGCAAAAGTAGATTTAGGTTTTAACGGCTTTTCCTCTATAGATACTGCAACATCATTACTATCAAACTCGACAACTCCATATCTTTCTGGATCACATACAGGATACGCTAACACTGCAGCTCCCTTTGTTTTTAAGGCAAGATTTTTAAGCATCTTTTGTAAGTCATGTCCAAAAAATAAATTATCGCCTAATATCAAAACACAAGGCTGATTATCAATAAATTCTTCAGCAATCAAAAATGCTTGAGCAATGCCTTCTGGATTTTTTTGAGTTTCATACTCTAAGTTAACACCCCATTGACTGCCATCGCCCAACAATTGTTGAAATCTAGGCGTGTCATCTGGAGTCGAGATAACTAATATATCTTGCACACCCGCTAACATAAGTGTTGTCAAAGGGTAATAAATCATTGGCTTATCATAAATTGGCAATAATTGCTTTGATACTACTTGAGTAACTGGGAAAAGCCTGGTTCCAGAACCTCCTGCTAATATAATTCCCTTCATTAAACCCCCTTCAACCCTAGGCGCTCACCATAATAACTTCCATCTTGGACTCTATTGCACCACAGTTCATTATCTAAATACCACTGTATAGTTTTCTTAATGCCAGTTCCAAATGACTCCTTTGGCCTCCAATTCAACTCTCTATCAATTTTAGTAGCATCGATAGCATAACGAACATCATGCCCTGGTCTATCATTGACAAAAGTAATCAATTCTTCATATCGCCTAACGCCAATAGGGTGTTCTGATACAAGCTTATCAAGTATGTTACAGATTGTTTTTACAACATCAAGATTAGTTATTTCATTATGCCCGCCTATATTATAGGTTTCTCCATATTTTCCTTTTAATACTACATTAATCAAGGCTTTAGCATGATCTTCAACATAAAGCCAATCTCGAATTTGTTGGCCATTTCCATATATGGGTATGGGCTTGCCTCTAATAGCATTAAGAATTGTTAATGGAATTAACTTTTCTGGAAACTGAAAAGGACCATAATTATTAGAGCAATTGGTAATCAGCACAGGCAAACCATAAGTGCGATTCCAAGCTCTAACTAGATGATCTGAGCTTGCTTTAGATGCTGAATATGGTGAACTTGGATCATAAGGTGTACTTTCTACAAAAAGGGCGTCGGTACCATGCAAATCACCATAGACTTCATCAGTTGAGATATAATGAAAACAAAACTTACGCTTCTTTTTTGCGGGTAATGACGACCAATACTCTTTAGCAACATCTAGCATGACATAAGTACCTATAATGTTAGTATGTATAAATTCAGCAGGCCCGTCAATTGACCGGTCAACATGAGATTCTGCAGCTAAATGCATAATTTTATCTGGCTGGTATTTATCAAAGATTTCCTTAATAGTCTTGTGATCACAAACATCTGCTTGTTCAAAACTATAAAATGGAGAATTGGATACAGATTCTAATGATTCAACATTTCCTGCATAAGTTAGTTTATCTACATTGACTACTGTAAATCCTAAATCATTGATTAAATGACGAATGACCGAAACTCCGATAAACCCAGCACCACCAGTTACAAGAAACACCATTTTACAGCCCCACCATCTTTTTTAAAAACTATACTAATTTTATATATTTATGCATACAAATGTAATTCTTCTCTATATCGCCAAAAACTCTACTAACAGGAAGTATTTTTTCATCAGCAATTAGATTTAAAGCCTTTTTTTTTGATTCTCCAACTATTAGTTTGACAACATACTTTGATTTATTAAATCTTTCATAAGACATGCTTATTCTTTCTTTAGGAGTTTTTGGTGAGTTTTTTTCAATAACAACACTTTGATTTTCAGAATAAATGTGGTCAGGAAATAATGATGCAATATGCCCATCTTCACCCATACTCAGCAACACAACATCAAATTTATCAATTTTTTTAAGTGTATTTTCATATTCTACTCTTGCTTCCAACAGTCCTAATTCTGCT
>Ga0066609_10000965_pt1 | contig 17622 bp, 17 predicted proteins | sample SaaInlV_DNA_150m_FD_60378 | JGI IMG/M metagenome (GOLD analysis project Ga0066609, IMG submission 60378) | Marine microbial communities from expanding oxygen minimum zones in the Saanich Inlet - SI075_LV_DNA_150m | ecosystem: Environmental > Aquatic > Marine > Unclassified | place: British...
TATAAGGAGATTCTTATAAGTGATGCGGAAGGTATTATTCATATCTCCACTCAAAAGGGTAGAATTGGCGCTGATGTCTCTGAGCAGGAATATTTTAAAAAAGCGATGGACGGAGAAACATTCGCATCACAGATATTCCCTTCAAAGGAACTCGTTGAAAGTAAATACGGTAGAATGGAAACAGGTGTTCCTACCATGGTTGTTGCGACTCCAATTACTGATCAGAATAAAATAATGGGAGTTGCATGTCTCAGAGTTGACGTTGAGAAAATAAGTGAATTAATGAGAAGTATAAAGCTGGGTGAAAGCGGAGAAACATATCTTGTTAATAAGCAAGGTTTTATGATAACAGAATCTCGGTTCGCAACTGATTTAAGAAATGAGGGTTTCATCGAAACTGATACTACTCTTGAAATTAAACTAATCAACCCTGAAGAAGGAAAATTTACAAAATCAGTTTCAGAATGTTTAAAAGGACACACAGGTTCTGATGGCGAGGGCTATATAGATTATCGGGGTGTGAAGGTAATAGGTTTCTGGCAATGGATTCCTGAACTGGATTGGGGTGTGATTGCTGAGATTGATTATAATGAAGGTTATATAGAAGTTAACCGACTGCGTAAAAACGTTAATACAATTATGATTATTGTCTCTTTAGGGGTAGTGGCGCTTGCTGTTTTTATGGGTCAAAGGATGGTGGCGCCAATCCTTTATCTGACAGACGCAACGAGAAAAATGAATACAGGTGATCTTACTCAAGATGTAGATATTCATACCAAGGATGAAATTGGTGAACTTGCAGTTTCTTTTAACATGATGACCAGGACTATAAAAAAGAGAAATGAGGAGCTTCAATCCTCTAATATTTTTATGGAATCAATGTTTGATGCAATAATGGATCCTATGACAGTACTGGACAAAGATGGGACTATTATGCAAGTTAATAAGGTAGCGATGGACACTTACGGTGAGAACATTGTCGGAGAAAAATGCTACTGCGTATATAAAGGCCGGGAATCTATTTGTGATCACTGTCCCACAATGAAGTCAATTGAAACGCTGTTGCCTGCTTCGGCAGAGCACTATGTGGAAAGAGATCACAAATATGTATTCATCGCCTCTTATCCTATCTTAAATAAAGAAGGAGAGTTGGAGTCGATAATAAAACTGGTTAGAGATATTACTGAACAGAAAAAACTTGAAAAGGAACTCCAGGACTATACAGCAAATCTGGAAAAAACAGTTGAGGAAAGAACCAGAGATCTTAAATCAACAAATGAAGAGCTGAAACAACGAAGCGTCGAAATAGAAAAGGCAAATGAGGAATTGCGTAGCCTTGATAAGATGAAAGACGTAATGATTCGAGATGTAACTCATGAATTGAAATCACCGGTAGCACAGGTTCAAATGGCTATAGATCTTTGGACTAGTGAGGCAGCTAAGGAAAAAGTAGATAAAGAGAAGGGGGAAAAATTAAGTAAAATAATTGATGATAACATTCAAAGACTAAAGAAAACCATACAGAGTATATTGGATCTGTCTGTATTGGAGTCTGGCCGTGTGGCTTATCAAAAGGAAACATTAAATATTGAGGAAATCGTAATCCAAACTGCAGAGGGGCTAAAATTAATAGCTGAGAAGAAAAAACTGATATTAACAACCAGGATCCCTGACAAGTTGCCGGAAGTGTTAGGCGACAAAGCAGAGGTGACAAGGGTTGTTTCTAATTTAATAGATAATGCTATAAAATATTCTGATACGGGAGAGATTGTAGTGTCTGCGCTGAGAAGACGCAGGGATATAGAAATCGCAGTTAAAGATCAAGGGATTGGTTTGATTACGCCAAAGGGCAGTTTTGATAAACTCTTTAGCAGATTCTATCAGGAAAGAGCAAGTGCTGATGGCTCCGGAGTCGGCCTTGCTATATGTAAGAAAATTGTAAATGCTCATGGTGGAAAAATATGGGTTGAAAGTGGTGGTAAGGGAAAAGGCACAACATTCAGGTTTACATTGCCAGTAGCCTCTGATGGGCAAAAAGGTCCGGATGCCACACCCTCTAATCCTGAGGTGGTAGCGTGATTTTTAAGATGGAAATTATCAGTACAATTTGTATAGTATATTACTCGGAGATAGGATGCTTGCCTTTTCAGTTACTAAAGGCTCAAGTTTTAATAGCGGATGTCTAGACTAGGGAAAGGGGAATAAAAGACATGGGTAAGACAATAATGATAGTTGAAGATGAACAGGCTTTTCATGACCTTTACACTATGATGCTGGAAGATACGGATTATGAAATAGTTCGTGCATATGATGGAGATGAGGCTTTGGCAAAACTAGAGGAAAAGAAGCCAGATTTGATTATTCTTGATATACTTTTGGATCTGGTAACCGGGGACACATTTTTTCTTTATATAAAGGGAATGCCAGAATATTCAGATATTCCGGTTATTATATGCAGTAGTTTTTCTGAAAAGGCTTATAAGAATTTGAAGGAAATGGATCCTAATCTTGTGTTCCTTGAAAAGCCATTTACAAAAGAAAAAATGATAGAGGAAATAACAGCCAAGATTGGGTAGAAGGATTGGAAGTGCTTGAAGCTAAGGCGCGATGCAGCTTGAACTGATTAAACAGTTTAAATCATTATTTTCAGATACTTCGCTTGCTGCTATGCCGTGTTGTAGTGTTAGGCCTTGCTAGAAAGTCGTTTTAGGTAACTGATAAACTTAAAGCAAAGGCTTGATAGTCTTGCGTAATAGGGGCAACGTGGATTTTCCACTGTTATTTTGTCGCCAACATGGATCTCTCCTCCTCCGATGATTCTGCAACGAATACCACCTTTGTTATTCATTGCGTCCTCGGCACCAGGGCCAATCTTCTTTTCCATGTTTTTGCAAGGATTACATTTGTCTTCTACACGCACAAGTATTTGGCCTATGCGTAAATTTCGTCCAATCAACTCATTCAGCTCTATACCCTTAACCATAATCTGGCGCCTGCTTGAACCGGCAGGTATCTCATAGCCGAGTTCTCGGGACATTGTGTCTATGGTTTCGGTTTCAATTAAAGTGATTTGTCCAATATTGAATTTCTCCGAACGGTAATCCTCTGTAATCCCAAAATTTGAACGCACAATGACTTGGTTACAAGATTCAGCAACAGCATTTCTCTCTCGAACGATATGGATTGAAACTATTTCAGCCATAATTGTTTTCTCCAGTCTTCGGTTTTATCCATTTGCCCGAATATGTACTAACCTACTTTTGATTAATTCTAAAATCCATCACACTCTTAATTGTCACCATTATATCGTGTGTAGTATAATTTTGAAAAATAATTTTTCTTGTTGATTCATAGATAAGGTTGATTTAGAATTAAACAAAAAATATAGTTTATAACCTTTTTAATATAGATTTAATGGGAAAAATAGTAATTAAGGAAGATAGATGCAAAGGCTGTGAGCTTTGTATTGATGCATGTCCTTACGGACTTCTAAAAATGTCTGTTGAAGTAAACCATTTTGGCTATCATACTGCACAATTTGTAAACGGTAATGGTAAAAAATGTACCGCGTGTAAATTTTGTGGATTGATGTGTCCAGACTTCGCTATAGATGTCTATGAATAACGTTGCTTCTGATCACTTTCCTAAATACCGCAAGTCATTCAATTAAACAAAATAGTCCATTCATTATCTCTCGCCTTGTGAGTCTCGTGGAAATCCGCTTATTTAGTAAAAGCTTCTTGCCTTGCTAATATTTATTGATATGATTGATAAGTAAAAATTATTATTTTTGGTAAATTAATGTTTAAATCTACGACCATATTATCTGTAAAACACAAAGGAAAAGTAGCCATAGGTGGTGATGGACAGGTTACTATGGGTTCGTTTGTTGTTAAAAAAGAGGCATGCAAGATCCGTAAATTATACCATGAAAAGGTTATTGTGGGGTTTGCCGGATCGGCTGCTGATGCCTTTGCTCTGATGGAGAGGTTTGAGTCCAAATTAGAAAAATATCAGGGTAATGTACTTAGAAGTGCACATGAACTTGCCAAGGACTGGCGTACAGACAAGATATTGAGAAAACTTGAATCGCTATTGATAGCGGTAGATAAAGATTGTTCACTCTTGGTTTCTGGTAACGGAGAGATTATTGAGCCTGATGATGGCATCTTGGGCATAGGCTCCGGAGGGCAGTTTGCGACCGCTGCTGCAAGGGCCCTGGTAAAACATTCTGAACTTAGTGCAAAACAGATAGTAGAGGAAGCATTAAAGATAACAGCAGATATATGTGTATATACGAATGCGAACATACGTGTGGAGGAAGTTGAGTGAGGGAGTTGACACCCAGGAAGATAGTTGAAGAACTAGATAAATATATAGTAGGTCAAAAGGAAGCTAAGAGAGCGGTTGCTATAGCAATAAGGAACAGGTGGAGAAGACTGCAGCTTTCTGATGAATTGCGTGAGGAGGTTATGCCCAAAAATATTATAATGATAGGTCCTACCGGTGTGGGTAAGACTGAGATAGCACGGAGAATAGCAAATTTAGTAAAGGCTCCTTTTTTGAAGGTGGAAGCATCTAAATATACAGAGGTTGGTTACCATGGGCGCGATGTAGAGTCCATGATAAGAGATATCGTAGAGATAGCCGTTAATATGGTGCGAACAGAGCAGATGGAGAAAGTGAGCGTGAAGGCAGAAATGAATACAGAGAATCGATTGCTGGATTTACTGCTTCCATTGCCAGTGTCAAATGAAGCACCTGAGAGCGTTAGTGTAGAAGGTGTAGATGAGGACAAGGATAAAGTAGTTGCAGTTGTAGAAAAACAGGAAACAACTCGCGAGAAGTTCAGGAATAAGTTGAGACAGGGCAAGCTTGAAGACCGCATGGTGGAGATCAAAACACAGGAAAGGCCTGTAGTTATGCAGGGCATTGTTGCCGGAATAGAAGAAATAGGGGTAGATTTTCAGAATGTAATCGAGAAAATGATACCGCCAAAGACACAGGTCAAAAAAACTCCAATAAGTGAAGCACGAAAAATTATCAAGCAGGAAGAGGCTGAGAAGCTGATAGATAAGGAAGAGGTTACTAAAGATGCGTTGCATCGTGCCGAGAACATGGGAATAATATTTATAGACGAGTTGGATAAAGTTGCAAGTCGTGAGTCAGGACATGGGCCTGATATATCACGTGAGGGAGTACAGAGAGATATATTACCTATTGTGGAGGGCTCTACTGTTGTTACCAGATATGGCATGGTTAAAACAGACAGGATTTTGTTTATAGCTGCAGGAGCATTTCACGTTTCAAAGCCTTCAGATTTGATACCTGAGCTTCAAGGCAGGTTTCCAATAAGGGTTGAGCTGAAGGATCTAGGCAAAGAAGAGTTTATAAGGATTCTTACAGAGCCTAAGAATGCGCTGATAAAACAGTATACCGAACTACTGAAAACCGAGAAGGTAAACCTCCAATTTAATAAAGATGCGATTGAAGAGATAACCGATATGGCAGTTAAAATAAACAAAAGAAGCCAAAGCATCGGTGCAAGAAGACTGCATACGGTAATGGAGAAACTGTTGGAAGATGCTTCTTTTGACGCTCCTGATCTAGACGACAAGAATATAGTAGTTGATGCTGAATACGTGCAGGATAAGATGAAGGATATTGTAAAAGATGAGGATTTAACAAAGTATATTCTATGATCCAAGCGTTATTAATTATCTGATATTGTAAATTGGTATAATATCTATTATGTAAAAAAGTTTTTTAAGAATTAAGAAAAAATATAAGTTTCGATCTTTATCTTGATTTCTTTCAATTGAAAACAGTTTATTTGTAGTTGTTACACTTCCGCAAGTCTAAGATTCTTTTCAATTTGATTAATGAATGTTTGAATTCCATTGTAGTTGAATTTGGAAAAACATAGTTTGAACTCTTAAGACTTCCAGCCTTTAAACAAAATAATCTTAAAAACATAAAAAAGGTTTATTTGCGTAAGAAGTTTGCTCAACTGGAATCCAGCTGCCAATTGGAGGAAAAAGACTGAAGAGTTCTATGACCAGCTTGAAGAATAATGCTGAAACAAAGAAAAGATTTCTATGCATGTTGCTCTTGGTGGTTAGTGCGGTTTTATTTGTTGCCTTTGGCTGCTGTATATGCTTATTTCCTAAGTCTGTTAACTGGGATTCAGCTCGTGGTATCTTGGCTGCTAAACAGTATGAAGTCGGGATTTTCCCTAATATTGTTACTCTTGCTACAGCAGATTCAGATAATATGGATAAGCAACTCCTTAACCAGGAGGCTTATCGCTCGCCGGGTTACCAGGCAATACCACTCCTGTTTCGTTCATTCGGATTGCCATGGGGAATGTCCGTCAAGTTGACAATGCTTCTTTTTTTAATCATGGGTTTTATTGCTTGGTGGGTGTGCTATGGCCTGATATTGACCAACAAGCATGTCGTGCTGTTCCTGACACTGATAATCCTCTGTTCTCCATGGATGATAAAGAATATCAATATTTAGCATGGTGGTGATATACTTATCTTTGGATCAATTCCAGTTATCCTTCTGGTGAACTTTATGGCGTTATGGTTTCGCTCCAGTTTCATGCGGCACGGATTCGCAACCCTCGGAGGTTTCTTGCCTGTATCAGCATTTCTTCTGAAGTACAGCAGTGTTTTCGTTGGGATTGGGATAGGCATTGGCTGGCTGGTGCTGGCTATACGTGAACGTAGAATACGCTATATCTTTTTGTTGTGGGGAGTAGGAGCAGTTGTAGGCTTAATGGTGATTATAATGTTGGGATATCCTTGGGGACCAACACCTTCGACAAATGCAACCAGTTCCATACAATGGAAGAACGGGCTTCTGGCACTAGGGACATGGCCTGTTTCTATGACTGGCCTTTCTGCATGTATAGAGCGTGGTCTGTGTATGTTTGGGGAGTCTTCAGAAAGACATTCCTCAGCGAGACATGTATGGGCCCCGATGGTTGGTCTGTCTTCTTTCTTCATTCTTTGTGCAATGTTATATCGCTATCTCTACTCAAAATCCTCAACGTCTTGCAGAATTCAGTGGTTCAGAAGAGTACCAGAAAATCCATATGCAATCCTAATGCTTTCTGCTTTTACAACGGATGTTTTATGTTATACAGGTATTATATTGATGGGTAGCGATGTAGAGGTCAGCTCACGCCTTGCGAGGATGTCTGGACTCCTGGCCCTGCCGTTTGTGTTTGCCTTTTCAGTTCACTTCTTGTTAAGTTGCCGGGGAATAAAAAAAGTACCTGTTACAATATTTATAATTATCCTCTTTTTTGTCGGGCCTTTACTAGGTTTTGTGCGTCTGATACGCTTTGATGCACCAAATCTTTTTCATCCTCAGTTATGGATAAATTCATCTACATCTATCAGGAATACAGAAGTTGGTTCCACAATTGCAGAACAGCAAGCCTTTTATAACGAGGTGCTATTTTATATTCATTCAGAGAACACCGTGTTGCTTGTTACAAAACCGGACATGCTATTTGCAATACCAAGGCAGCGGTGTCTGCTGGTCTATGTAATAGATAAGGGCTATACTGCTAAGCAGCTGCATGACATGCAATTCAGAGGCAACCCTGAGGGTGGAGTTGTACTGCTATTGCCCAGGACGCTTAGGGTTGATGGGAGAGCATCAGCCCTTTGCTCTGCCTTTACGGGAATAGATGAGTGGAAGTGCGTTACGCTCAGGGAGGGCCCAGATTGGGATATGTGGATATCATCAGTTTCGACTCAACTTAACCATTCTTACATTGATGAAAGCTATTGACTGACAAGGATTTAGTGTCGCCTCTAATACAAAAGTAGCCATTTTCTTGTATATATTTACTTCGAAATATGTCAAATAATATGATATAGATATGATCGCTTAGCAGAGAATAATCATTAATGAAGTGTGACGGTCTTATGGTTTGCTATTAGTGCTCATGATATAATAGTATTTTTTTATGGTAAGGTTTTATTAAAATGGGAAAAGTAGGGTATTCATCCTTGATTAGTGTTGTTCTTCCAACTTTCAACAGGGAAAAACACTTACCAAGAGCAATAAAAAGTGTTTTAAATCAGACATACAAGAATCTTGAATTAATCATTGTAGATGACGGTTCAACTGATAATACTGAGGCTATTGTGAAAGATTATTCTGATACGAGAATACGTTATTATAAACAGATACTTAACAAAGGTGGCTCAGCAGCACGGAATGTAGGCATTAAATTAGCCGGAGGAGAACTAATCGCATTTCAGGACAGTGATGACGAATGGTTGCCTGAAAAAATTGAAAGACAAGTAAGGAAATTTAGTGAAGTAAGTGATGACGTAGGTATAATTTATTGTGGTTACGAATCAGTATTTGAAAGAACCAATGAGGTTGTGTCAAAATCAATTCCAGACGAAAAAGGAGACGTTCACAAAAGAATGTTTTTAGGATGCATAACAGGGACACTTACGGTGATAGTGAGGGCTTCCTGTTTTAGAAAAGCAGGCCTGTTTGACGAAAAAATGCAGAGTTGTCATGATTGGGATATGTGGATTCGGGTTGCAAAGTATTATAAATTTGACTACGTACCTGAAATATTGGCAAAGGCATATATTCACGGCAACCAGTTATCGACTAATCTGGAGACAAAGATTAAGGGTAAGGAGAAAATTCTTGAGAGATATAGAGAAGAATTAATTAAAGATCCTTCATTTTATAAAAGGTATCTTGTGGGTTTGTATTTACAACATGCGATGATTGGAAATATAAGCAAAGGGCGTATATATTTACTGGATGTTTTAAAATTATATCCACAATACCTGAAAGGTTATATTCATCTTGTTTTTTCGTTTGCTATTCCATGGATATACCCCAAAGTATTAAAATCATATTATGCTAAAAGCAGGGACGGTATAACTTATTACATAATTAATTAATTCATTATCTATAGGAAAAACCGGCATGAGGGTGTTAGTTTTTATAAATAAAGTACAAAAGGCAAAATTAAGCGTTAGAGAGTCTCATATACACAAGCATTTACAGGAAAATGGAGTAAAAGTAATTTATATTAATAACTTTTACTATAAGTATATAAATTTTGAAATGTTTGTAAATTATCTTAAATTATTTTTTTGTTTTTTTACAAAAAAGAATGATGATTTGATTCTAATTGCAAATGATAGATCTGAAAAATTTCTGAGTTTTTTTAAGAAAATTGGATATAAACTTGCGATAGATATTATTGACAACCGTGCATTGCAACGTTTAGCGTATAAGGTAGATGATTCTCCGGAAAAGATAGAACTTTTACAAAACCTTCTTCTGAAGAACATAGATATTTGTGATTATATTTTTCCGGTTTCGCAATCGTGTAAAGAGCTTTATCCTGAAAAATATCATGACAAAATTTTTGTTATAGAAAATGCTACAGATCCACTCTGGTTTAAATACAGCAAACCTCCGGAGGAGTTGTCCATAGGTTTTGTTTCCGGAATTGCACCCGGAAGAGGAATAGAGTTCTTGATTAAAGCGGTAGAAATAATAAAAGAAAAAGTGCCAGAGGTTAAACTTTATATCGCTGGAACACCGTCAAAAGAATCAGAACAGTACTATGGAGATTTGAAAAACAGATATGAATCTTCCTGGATTTCATTCTTCGATGATATTTCCTATAGTGTAAATATCAATCAGTTTATCAGTAAATGTTATTTAATGGTAATACCAAACCCTGATCACATCTATTTTCAGACAACTCTACATTTAAAACTATTTGATTCATTAGCTTGTGGTCGTCCCGTAGTTTCTACAAACTGTAAAGAAACTGCCAAAATTTTAAATTCACATCATTGTGGATTAGTAAGTGATTTTACTGAGCAGGATTTCGCAGAGAAGATTACTCAACTACTCATAAATCGAAAAGAGGCATTGGTAATGGGTAGAAATGGGCGCAGGATTGTTGAAGATATTTACAACTGGGATAATATGGCCAGGAAGATAATTCAGTATACAAGCTAAAGCCTTTCCTTTATAACCTTTGCAGGTACACCAACCGCTATAGAATATGGAGGAATATCTTTTGTTACAACAGCACCCGCGCCAATAACAGTTCCCTTGCCTATTGTGACGCCATCTAGGATCGTACTGCCAACGCCGAGCCATACGTCATCTTCAATCTTAATTCCAACGCTTCTGTTTTTCTGTAAACGAATAAGTGTTTTTGGATCTTCGTATATATGATTCATTGGAACAATCCTTACATGTGCAGCAATACGTACATCATTGCCAATTTCAAGCCCACCACCACCTACTTCGCCTCCTCCAAACAATATAGCAAATTCATTAATAGAACAATCGTTGCCAATCTTTATCCAGCCGTCAGCGGCCTTTATAATGCAATTTGAAAGAAGGAAAGTATTTGCACCAATATCAATAAATGATTTCCCCCCACGATCGACTGAGAGTGACACTCCTCTCTCTACAACAACGTTATCAGCTAGTCGAATCTTATTGCCCTGCCTGATTATCGCTCTTGGTGATATAAAAACATTTGTACCTGTTTTCTTTACACCGTGGCAAAGGCACAATATCTTTTTTGCAAGATGCTTAACTGGAGTATAAAATTTTAGTCCAATGGTGTTTGTCATGAGGCCACGCATAGGTTATCAACCTTTTTTTATAGTTCTAAGTATTTCATCCACTCTGTGTTTGAATGTGTGGTTTTCTAAAACATTTTTTCTGCCTTGCTGTGCAATCTTTCTGGCTTCATCAGGGTGTTCAAGATAATAAGAAATAATCTCTTTTAATTCTTTTTGGTTATGGTATATAGCCAGGTGCCTGCCTGACTCAAATAAACTTAAAACATCCTTTTGGTCGTCAACTACTAAGAAAACCCCACAGGCAAGGGCTTCAAAAACCTTCGGGCTTGCCTGGTAACAGGGCACATTCCCCTTCATATCTTGATAATGAACAATGACGGCAATATTGGCTGCAGAATATATCTTGATCCACTCTTCAGGTTTAGTGTGATAGCCCCTGATAAATTCTTTCAATTTTGATTCAACAGGTAGGTTATTCCAACCGGGTCCCCATATACCAAGATCACAGTCAGTCAGGCATTCGAGTGCCGCCTGTCTTTTCGCATAACCGGGAGTCCATGATCCTAGGCAGCAGACCTGTGTTTCATATTTTTCCCTTTCAGTAGTTGTCAGTTCTACTTGCTTATGGAAATCAGGGTCACACGCAAACGGTAACCAGTGAAGGTTCTTAACATCATATTTTTTCAGAATTCCCACCGCTTCGGTACCTTGACAAAACACAAAATCATAGTGTGGTGCAGCTTTTGTTATCTGCTTAAATGTATGCGGAGGATCTACTGTCCAGAGTGCTGTTTTTATGTCCATACTCTTTAATTTTTCTATAGTATCCGGTAATATGTTCCAGCCTCCTGACTCTATATATATTTGCGGTTTAAACTCCGAAGCTTTTTCAAGAAGCATTTTGTTCAGTCTTTCAAAGTCCCAGTTTTGAAGAAAAGCGATCCGATCTCTTAGCCTACCCGGCAGAAGGAAAGCCCTGTTCTCAAAAAAATATGTTTCGCAACCCGCTTCTCTAAAGGCTTTTTCTATATAATCTGAGAAGGTTTTGAAATTAGGATTTATGTTAGAGGAAAATAAAACCTTCATATATCATTGTAGTTAAAATTATAGTCAATAATACTCTGCTATCTTTGTATGTCATTATTCTTAGCACTAATCTACGCTTTCTGGATGGTTTATTCACCATTTTTCATTAAGCGTTACACTCATAATAGAACCATCGGTCGTCTTTCATTCCATCAATATTGGAAGTATCATTAAGCTCATTGCCGGTCTTTTCCGAGAAAATACGTATATTTTTAAAACCAATTTCCTTCAATTTTTTTTTCTGTTCAATTGGCTCGATATAACATGTTTTTAATCGGAAATCGTCTCCCCCGTCTCTGATAATTGCATGCTCAATATCCTTGTTGCTATTACGTTGCCATACAATATATTGCAAATGCATATATCGGACTATTAATCGCATAAATCGTAAAGGATTTTTGCATATGGTGAACTGCTTTAAATGGTCAATATAACGAAAATTGTGTGTGGAGAAACAAAAAACCCCTCCCGGTTTGCTGACACGGTGAATTTCTTTTAAGGCCTTGGCTCTGTTACCATAAGACATATAATCAATTCCGTTGTAACTGAATAGGAGAAAATCAAAGGTATTTTCTTCAAATATATCCATAGATCGAACATCACAAACTTTGAAAGACAGGTTAGCCTGAAAACCCTCAAATCGCTTTTTGCAGAATTCAATCATATTTTTAGAATTATCAATACCGACATAATCCTTAGTGTAATCCGCCAAGTAGGCCGTTGTCCTTCCGGCTCCAATTCCGATATCAAGTACTTTCATATTAGAGAGCTTGTCTCTTAACTGATTGATAATTGTGCTTTCGGCCGCCTGCAAACCAGTTTCTTTTGCATAAACAGAAACAACATCTTCTGACTCAAAAGTGTTCGTATTTGACATTATGTGTCTCTCGATTTTCTATGTTTCAAATTAATAAAATGCCCGTACATTGTAGCGGCAAAACCGGTATTTGATTTTACAACGTCAAGTTTTCTGCTTTCAATCGGCTGGCATCTACTAAGGGCAGGATTTTCATATCCAATACGGAAATTCAGGGAAAACAATGGTATCCTATTATATATTTTCACTATTACCATGCCATCTCGTTTTATGATAAATATTTCTGAAAAGAAGATATATTCTGGCAGTAAATGAATTTAATATAAATATGTCAATTTCTTCTCTTTTCTTATTGGTCAATCGAGTTTTATAATCCTCCGCACCTCGTAAGAAATCAAATTCTGCATATCCTTTGTTTATTGCATTCTCTATGATAAGATTTATTAGTATGCCTCCGACGCCCTCTTTTGACCATTCTGGATCACGTCCAGATTGATAGTAGCAGAGCTTATTATTATACTTAAATGTGTATAACGCAGCCACATCTTTCCCCTGCACCCTGAGAAAGTAGAGTCGTAGCATATCAGAGTTTAGAAAGGCCCTGGCAACCTTTTTATGGAATTTCCTGATGTTGCTATCAATAAAATTTCCTTTGTGCTTTACGGCCATCCACCGGCTTTTGTGTAATCTAAATAATTTCTCCATAGCATCATCTATACTTTCTGGAATCTTCCATATTACGAAATCAACATCTTTATACTTATTATATAGATTACGTCTCTCTCTCTTTATCATATTTCTCATCTTTTTACTTATGGAGGAGTGGAAATATTCAATTCGTGTTGGTAAGGATATGTAAGGGCAAATCTGAGATACTTCTGACTGAAATGGCTTGTTTTCAATAATTTTCTTAAGTAATTTAGCAGTTAGGGAAGAGATGGGTATATTGCTTAGGAGGCACAAATCCCATGTTTTTATATGAAACATGTAATCAGTTATTGAAATCAGAGCCTCCCTCTCCATTCCATGGAAGATGATGAAATCAAGGTGGTCGGAAGAAGTAGGCATTGTTCCAAGAAACTTTATATAATTCAGAACAGGAATGCCACATATCCTTTTCTTGTCGATACATAATGGCGCAATACCCACCAGATTATTGTTTTCGTCATATACGGTCAGGATGAAAAGATCTAGGTTTTTCTGAAAACACTCCCACCATGTGTACATCCATTCCCAGGTAAGAAAGACGGTGTCGCTCCTGCTCTTCTTAAGGAGTGCAGTCCAATCTTCTTCCAAACTTGAAAATCCACTCTGGTTATTGATTTCTTTGACGGAAAGCATGGTTCAATAATTGTCTTAACTTTACAACATTTGATTATCAAATATCCATGGTTCACATTTCTTAATAAACCTGATCTCAAGTAATAAGCGTGACTCTAAATAAGTTGACATGAATGGTTAACTGTGTTAAATGGCGACCTCAGAACTAGTCAAGAGAAAGAAAGGGACACATGGGAATTGCACACAATTAACCTAGGAAGAAAGATATCATATTTCAGCATTATGTAAAGAGAGATTTCCAGAAGGCAGAGATAGTGTGTAGACTCAATAGTCATCCAATTACTATTACGCGAGGACTGATGCTTAATACTGGTATGCGAGGATACCGAGCTAAGCAGACTCGTCACAACACAACATAACGATGTCATACGGCATGGGGTTCTCTTTATATTGTGCCGCTATTTTTCACAAGAGTTATAAGTATGTCACTACTATCAGAATAGCAACTTTTTCGCTGTGATGTTGACATTTATCATTATTAAAAGTACGATGATGCCACGAGGAAATATTGCCAGCGAGATAATATCCCTCTTCAGAAAAGACAGGTATCAACTTTGAAGAGTATTTTGTGGATTGTGGAAAAGGAAAAAATGTCTTTTGAACGTAGGTTGCTAAATATAGGCACAGATGAACATGCTGTTTTCTTTAACAATATTAATATAAAAGAGTTAAAAGAAGGCCTTAGAAAAGGTGCTTTGCTAACAGTTAATACAGGCAAAAAAACAACTTTAAAGGAGTTAAGAAATTCATTTGATCAATCTGGAGAGGTTAAAATTAATGAGTATATTATTTTATCGAAAAAGGGTAAACGATTATATGCGGTTAAATCTGAAAACAAATCTGCAAGAGATTTGTTCAGGGCTCTGCTTAGAAAGATATACTATGGGCTACCGAAGTTGTTTAGTTGGCTGCTGTTTGATACTTTAGTATTTAAGATAATTATTAATTTATCCGCAAAAGAGAAAGTGTTTATTATAAGGAAGAGCAATGCTCATCAAATTGCAGATTTGTATTTTAAAACACGCAATAAGGAAAATTATGTTTTTGTAGATAGAGAAAAACCATTTATAAGAAAGTACTTTGCTGATGTAAATGGATTTAAGAGAGAAACATATTTTTCAAAATATAAAACAGACGTGTTTGAAAGTATTTCTGTTACAAACCTTGATAGTGAGCTTTTAGTTTTAGAGGAAAGACTTGTAAAGGAAACAAGAAAGCAGTTAGGATGGAAAAGCGATTTACGATTAGTAAAGAGTATTTGTGTGAGTTTAGCCGGAATTGACAGTACTAAGGATTTTCCGGAAGCAGCACAACTAGAGTATTTGAAAGTTTTCCAGGATCTGACAGACCATTATAGGGATTGGGAATGTTTAGATATTGAAGGTGAATTAGATGTAAAAAGGGTTGTCAGGCACGGAGATATTACGATAGCAAATATTTTACGTGAATCTAAAAAGACATACTTGCTCGATTGGGAGTACTCTGTTACGAATGGCTTTCCGTTGACTGATTTATTAAATGCAATTGTTAAGGTGTATAAGTTCAGGTTTGGTTATAGAAAAAAAGAGATAGAGATGTTGGATCATGTTTTTTATAAAAAGAATAAGTTTTCTAAATTAGCAGAAGTACATTTGAAGGAGTATTGCCAGGAGTTGAATCTATCTAGCGAAGAGTGTGAAAAACTATTTTTAATTTATATGAAGATGTATATAAGCTCAGAGAAAAAAATTTTAAGAAAAATATTAAGTAAATGTATTCCCCGTTTCATTAGAGAATTGAGTTACAGGTAGAAAAAATGAAACTATACAGTGCTTAAACGTTTTAATAATACTGCAATAGTATGAAAATATGTAAAGAGGATACTACGGCTCAATTTTTATCCTGATAGCAATGATGTATTTGGTCTTGTAGGACAGCACATACAGGAACAATTAATATGTATTTTATTAAGAAAAACTTAAAGAGATAAACCAACAGTGAAACAACAATCACAATCAGACATGCTCCTTTCAAGCAAAGTAGCAAAAGGCGGGTTTTGGCTTTTAATCCTCAGGATGTCAGACAACGCTATCGGTCTGCTCAAGCTGTTTATTATAGCTAGGCTGCTGGCTCCAAATGACTTCGGCATGCTGGGAATTGCCTTCTTAATAATAGCCACTTTAGACACTTTTTCTCAAACCGGACTTGACACTGCCTTAATCCAGATGAAGGATGATATTAAGGAATATCTAAACACAGTCTGGTCCATTTCCATAATCAGAGGTTTTATATTATATGGTATTCTTTTTATGTCGGCGCCTTATGTGGCTGTTTTTTTTAAAAGTCCTGAGTCAGTCACCATTATCAGGGTTGTAGGAATTACCATTATCTTAAGAAGCTTTACAAATATCGGCATCATTTACTTTCAAAAAGAGTTGAAATTTAACAAACATTTCATATGCAGATTCAGCTCCACGCTCGCCAACTTTATCGTCTCAATCATTGCTGTGTTTATGTTGAAAAGTGTATGGGCACTGGTATTTGGACAGCTTGCAGATTGTATAACTGGTGTTATAGCAAGCTATCTATTGCATCAATATAGACCACGTTTTAATCTGAATTTAGAAAAGGTTAAGAAATTATTTGGATTTGGGAAATGGGTACTTAGCTCAAGCATATTGATTTTCTTATTTACCCAGGGAGATGATTTCTTTGTCGGTGGGCTGTTAGGAGCAACTGCGCTGGGTTTTTATCAAATGGCTTATAGAATCTCCAGTATGCCGACAACGGAAATCTCCCATATAATTTCTAAAGTAACATTCCCCGCTTATTCTAAAATCCAGGACAATTTGCCCAGGCTAAGAGATGCCTACTTAAAGGTATTAAAGCTTACGACTTTTCTATCCTTTCCAATTGCAGGATTAATTATCTCCTTGGCTCCTGATTTTACAATAGTAATATTAGGCGAAAAATGGATGCCTATGGTTCCCGCCATGCAGGTACTGGTCTTATATGGATTGATAAGGTCGGTGGCCGCTACTGCCGGTCCAATTTTTTATAGTATTGGAAAGCCTGGTATAGATACAAAGAATCAATTTTTGCAGGTTATATTGTTGATGGCCCTTATCTATCCACTTACAAGCAAATGGGGGCTTTTAGGAACATCATTAGCCGTTGTTTTAACATCTCTAACGGTTAATATCATTGCCCTCATCAAACTTTTAAGAATTACCCAGTGTATGCTATGGAGTGTTGTTCGAGTATTACTTTTTCCGGGTATAAGTGTATTTATTGCATTTTTTTCTATGATAGTTATTAAAGAAAATTATTTTCCTTCAAGAGGTATTGTCGCGCTTATTTCATCTGTCATATATGGGATTTTGGTATATTTAAGCATCTGTTATTTTTTTGATAAGTTTTTCAGGTATCAAATTGTCTCAACTGTAAAGGACAGCTTGGTATCACTTTCCAAATAGTTTTTATAATAATTGTTTTTATTGATGAAACATTACATTTTTTAAGAAACGGTTGTCTTGACTAGCTAAATATTACTTGTGCTATTTGTTTACAATTTATCCCGCAACTTTAGATAGTACGGATGTATAAAATATGTGAAAGCTGAGACAATGGCAAAAGAACATCCAATAATAAACGAGAATCCGAAAAGGATTGTCAGTTTGGTAAACAGGTCCCAGGGATATTCGATAAAGGTGGATGATGTCCAAATTGTTAAGCTTATACCGATACCAAATACCAGCGGCAAAATGATAACTGAAAACATCGATA
>Ga0066609_10000986_pt1 | contig 17378 bp, 16 predicted proteins | sample SaaInlV_DNA_150m_FD_60378 | JGI IMG/M metagenome (GOLD analysis project Ga0066609, IMG submission 60378) | Marine microbial communities from expanding oxygen minimum zones in the Saanich Inlet - SI075_LV_DNA_150m | ecosystem: Environmental > Aquatic > Marine > Unclassified | place: British...
AGTAGTAGTAGTAGTAGTAGTAGTAATAGTAGTAGTAGTAGTAGTAGTAGTAGTAGTAGTAGTAGTAGTAGTAGTAGTAGTAGTAATAGTAGTAGTAGTAATAGTAGTAGGATAAACAGTGGTAGAAGAAACAGTAGTGGACTATAATAGTCAATATTTATTTAGCATGGTTTAATCTATAATATAAAAATTGAAATTTATTTTATAAAGTTGATATCAAAGGATTTAAAAATGAGTAAATCAAGTATAATGATACCAGATAGAGAGATAATTAAAATTCCAGGAGATGGAAATTGCGCACCTGCAGCTTTAAGTAGGGCATTAAGAGATAGAGGTTTTAAAGTTAACCATAAAGAGTTTAGAAGTGATGTTGCTGATATTGTGAAAAAGAATAGTTATATAAAAGATTTTTGTAGTGAAGATGTTGATTCTTTTGATAAAGATTGTCAACATTTTAATGGTGTACAGATGTATGCATCATGTGTTATTGTTAATGCACATGGTTATAAATTAAGAATATGGCAAAAAAATTCAGAAGGTAAATATCAAGAACGAGAAGTTTATGAGCAGGATGAACTAACAGAAACTATAGATTTGATATATACAGGAGATGGTGATAATGGTCATTATGATTTGTGGAATCCTGGTTGTACACCAGAAGAGAAAACATTTACAACGGAAGATTATAATAAACAGATTAAAAAAATTAGGGAGTTAGAAAAAGATGTTAGTGATCTGAAAAATGTAAGTGTAACAATAAAGCCATTGGTTCAAAAGCCATTGGTTCAAAATACATTGGTTCAAAATACAGGTTCAATTATTATTGGAAGTCAAGTAGATTCAATCAGTTATATAGGGTACCCACCTTTTGGTCAAGTAATACATCAACCAAATATTATTATTGGAAGTCATGTAGCACCAATCAGTTATATAGACTACTCACCTTTTGGTAATCCATTAGGAATATTTCAAGACCAATATGCTGTGTTCTATCATTAGAAATTAATTTTCTATAAAATTTTTTTATTTTTCATTCTATAGAAAATTATGAGAAGTTTCTATCAACAACATCAATTGAAAAAGTTATAGATATTTGTCTACTTTCTTTTTCTAAATAATCCAATGTATAATTATTAAATATTGATCCAAGTGGAGTTCCGTCCTTATTATAAATTTTTAATGTTAAATCTTTAATATTTTGTAAATTTCTATGAGTAAACCGTTGTCCTATATTTTTACTTATCAAATATATATAATTTCTACTTTGTGTAGAAGGGTATAGAGTTCCTATGACGTTATTAAGTTTATCATTTGTTATTAAGTTTTTAGGTGGTGCAAATGGTTCTAAAGATAAATAGAAAAATTTATCATTTAATAGATCTCTAATACCTTCTTTTAGGTGAATTATTTTATTAATATCAGATCCAGTATTTATAGTTGGTGGATATGAAGTCATCCAATTTCCTGTAAATGTTGTTTTTACAGAAACTTCAGGAATCGAGTTAAGACCAGTAGTAATTGTTATCAAGTCCTCATCTGTAAAAGTATTATTTGGATAATTTTTTATTTCTGTTCTAAAAGTATTTCCACCGATATCTTTAAATTCATATTTAAACTGAACCGATTCAATTTTAAAATACTCGTTATTATTTATTTCTAATATAGTATTTTTAGTCAAGTTATGATTGATTAAATGACCCGACTTATCTAAAACTAAAGAAGTTGATGTATGAGAAATATCTGAATTTCCGGTAGAATTCCATAAATTATTTATATTAAATTTTGCTAAATAAATATTAGTTTCAATAAAGTCAACATTTGAATCTAATGTAATATATCCATCATTTATATCTGATATATGATAAATTTTATTATTTAATAATAATGTGTCTGTATAATATCTTTCAAGAAGTCCAAATGTTTTTTTAAATTCAAGAGTTAAATTATTTATATCAGATGACTTTATAAGATAATAAACGTTTTGATTAAAATCTATAATTTTATAAAATTGTAAAGTATGATTTAAATATTCTACTTTGGCATCATCTGAAGTTTTTAATAATATTGTATTTATAGATGTATCAAGAGTAGTTGCTGTAATATTTTCTACTAATTTTCCTACATTATCACTCGGAATAAACCTAGGTGCTACTATTTCTGATATTCTAAATTCTTTAATATTTTCGATAGAGTCTGCAACTGTTGCTCCATTATTAACTTTAACGGTTGTTGATAAATTTTTAGGATCACGTGTTTTCCACCAATCTTGGGTATAATAATTAGTATATTTACTATCCCATTTATTAAATTTAATAACAAAATTAAATGGATTTCTTTCTTTATTAATATTTCTATCTCTAGAATTAACTTTAACAATATGTGAATCAGTGTTAGATAAATATGCTGATTTAGTAAATTCGTTATGTGTAAATTCGGAGTTCATTATATGAAACTCTAGAAAAAAAAGATATTTTTGAACTCAGTTAAATTGAATATTTCTATTTATTTGCTTAGTAAAAACTCTAAAGATTTTAAATTAAAATTATTTTAATTTATAAATAAAAACTATTCAATTTAACAATAATCAAATATAATTCAAGTTAAAGTGCTTTTTTATATTTATCTATTATAGTTTTTCCTGATATATCTTATTCCTAAATATTTATACTTATACCAAATTATCCAATCTTAATATAATATTTGATTTTTTTTCTTTTTTGTATTCATTATTATTTACTTTTGAAATCATAAAGATTATATTCTATTTGGCATTTTTTATTTTGATTATAAGTAATAAATTCTATTTTATTCATTAAATTCATTTTAAAATATCTACTATTTTTAACATATATATCATCGTTATCTTTATCTTTGTTATAATTATTAACTATCCAATTCAATCTATTAATGTCATTGACTGAATATAATTCATTAGTTATTCCATAAATTATCAAATTTTCAGAAATATTATTTGATAAATTATAAATTGAATATTTAGTATTAAATTTTGAACTAAATTTATTATCGAAATATTTTTTAGCATAATTTGTTGGTAGTCTAAAAAATGGATTACCGTCAAAATCTAAATAATATAAAGTTGAAAATATACTATCATTACAAAATTTATTATTTGTTCTATTATGATATTTTGTATTTATAGAAAATAAAAAAGATCTATTTTTTTGTTTTAATATTAAATTCATTTTTTTATTTATTCTATCATTATTTAAATACAAAGTATTCAATTGATCGTTAAGAGAAGAAACATTTTTATTTACATTTAATATTCTATCTGTTAACCTATCATATTCGGTCATACTAATTCTTTTAGGACTAGTAGAAGAAATACTTCGTATATTTTTATTTACATTATTTATAACTAATAATTTATTAATTGAATTCATTTTATACACTATTTTTGAAAGTATCATTAATACTATTCTGGTAATTATTGTATGTTTAATTATTTCATTTTTTATATTTATATATTTTTTATTGATTTTTGGATAATTTGTAAACTTTCATCAATTTGTTGTTTTGTTATAGTTAATGGTGGACATAATCTTAAAGTATTTCCTTGAGTAGTTTTAGTCAACAATCCATTTTTTAATAAATTTAATGAACATTTCTCTGCTATATCGTTTCCGTCAAATTCAATCGCATTAAATAAACCTTTTCCTCTTATAGATACTATTGGTGAATTACAATCATATATACTTTCTAATGATTTTCTAAAATATTTACCAACATTAAATGAATTTTCTATCATATTTTCCTCTATTAATACTTTTAAAGCTGTTACTGCTATTGAACTTCCTAATGGGTTGCCACCATATGTAGAGCCATGAGTTCCTGGAATAATAGAATTCATAATATAATTATGTGATCCAAATCTAAGTTCTTTTTTAATTAATTCTTTTACAAGTTTCATTAATAAATAGATGGATTACTTTTTAAATATATAAGGATTTATTTTATATTAATATTATAATGAATCTATTTTATAATTTACCATTAGATCTTCAAAGAAAAATATATGAATACGAAGGTCATTCTGTAGAAAAATATAAATTAGTAATTAACGAGATTAAATATAATTATATGATTAATCTATTTTATGATTTACCAATAGAACTTCAAAGAGAGATATATAAATACGACGGTCATTATCAAGAAAAATATAAATTGGTAATTAATGAGATTAATTATAATTATTATTTGTATACAAGACTGTTTGACAGAATAAATAAAAAATATTCATTTTACAAATGGTATCAAAAAACTACATTTTATGATTAATAACTTAACTTTAAAAATCTTTTTTTTAGTAATTATTTTTATTCTAATTATAATTAATATAACAAATGAGTATTATACCTTATGCAGGACTTGGATATACAATGTTGCTACATTTTTTTAGTTACGACGACAAGATAAAAAGTGACCCAAATTACAGTGAGGATTGGGCAAGTAATCCACAAATATGGACTATTAAAGATTTTATACCTGAATTATTTACAGATAATAAAGATATGATATCTGATCAAAATCAAACAAATAAAGATGAGCAATATATAGACAAATTAATAGAAAATGAAATTAATGAATATGGTATAGAACATTTTGCGGATGATTCAATTGCAGATGCAAATTTTTTTACTCCAATTAGAATTATATTTCTATTATTTATTTTAATATCTATAATTGTTATAAGAAGAATGCATGGTTATGACGAATAGATTAATTAAAAGTTTATCTTATACTTTTTGTAAATAATTATATAATAATTTACAAAAAATTGATTAAATTTTAGATTTACTAAAAGAATTAAGGAATTATGAATAACCAAGAAAATTCAAAATTAGAAGCAGAATTATTATTATTAGAAGCTAAAATAATGTGCAGTAAAGCTTCTATCAAAAAATTTGAAATAGAAATAGAAATCTTAAAACAAAAGATATCAAATAATAAATTAGAAAGAAATGTTAGCTATACTGATGATGGAGAAACAATGTTTATAAAAACTAAAAAACAAAATAAAAAAGAAAGAAATGTTTCCTATACTGACGATGGAGAAACAGTGTTTAATCAAAAAGATTTATCTTGTAGACTACAAACAGGAATTGAACAGAATTTAAGTAAAATTATGATTGAAAGTCAACCAATAGATTCAGGATCTTGCGTAGCAATAAGTTCCACATTAGAAGATCTGACTGAAGATATTAACCCGTCTACAATTAAAGATTCTGATATGGAAGGTAGAGGAGTTCCTTTTAAATTTTTGTTAGAAGATACAATAATTAGTCATATTAAAGAAACATTTGTTGAAGATGACAGTCCTTTAAATGAACCACCCCCAGAATGGACAATTGGAAAGTTTTATGATGAGTTAGATAATAGAAAAATGACGGTTGAAAGATTATCAGTTTTATTAAATATTGAAATAGACTATAATTATGGAGATTTTATAAATTTTGATGATAATAGAAATGAAAATATATTTATAGTAGGTAAGAAAGGTGTTTTATATAGAAATCCCGATAATTCTTGTTCTGGTGGTATATCAATCCCATTAGAAATATCAAAATATTTATATGATTCTGTAGAAAAATATAAAGATGTTGCGTATGACATTGAATTAGGATATAAAGATGATATATTAAAAAATTATATTTTTAATCATGATGAAATGTACAATTATAAGTTTATATGGTATATGATTGGTGCTGTATATTACGAAAAATATGGATTATCTTATTTGTTAGAAAAGAAACCAATGAATAAAGAAAATAAAATTACTAATAGCAAACTAAATTTAAATTTATTAAAAGGAACTTCAATAGTTTTTACTGGTGGGAAAGACAAAGAGTTACTAACATTATTTAATCAATATAATATTAAAATCGTAAATAGTGTTACTAAAAATACATCATTATTAATAGCAAAAGATAAAAATGAAAAAAGTACTAAAATTTTAAAAGCAAAAGAGTTAAAGATTCCTATTTATACATTAGAAGATGTTAAGGAACATTTACTTTAAATTTTATTTAAAAGGTATAGTTGTTATTTAGTATTAATGAATAATTATCAAGATTCAAAAAAACAGTCAACAATTAATTTAAATGAAGAATCTAATAAAAATATCATATTAGAAATTATTAATAGTAGAAAAAAAATTAAAAACAAGATTAAAAAATATCAAATAAAAATTACTGGTTTAGAATATAAATTAATTGAATTAGATAGACAAGAAAGTGACCTTAATCAGAAAGAAATTATAAATACAATTAATTTGAATGATCAACAAATGAAAATTGTTAAAAAGAATCAGGATACCATAGAAGAACAAAACATGTTAGTTTTAGCATGTCCTGGATCTGGAAAAACACATACACTAATTTCAAGGTATATTAATTTAGTTACTATTCAAGAAGTAGATCCTGAGAAAATTTTGTTAATTACATTTACAAAAAAAGCAGGTCAAGAAATGGAAAATAGAATTATTGATATTATACCAACAAAAATTCCATATTATGTAGGATCTTTACACGGTTTAGGATATAGAGTATTACAAAAATATGATAAGATTAATTATACAGTACTAGATGATAAAGATTCAAGAAGTTTAATAAAAGAAGTAGTTGATAATACGTTGAATGCTTCTAATTTTGAAGATGAAGATATTACTGTAATTAAATCTAAGATTATTATGATTATAGAACAAGCTTCTACTAGTTATCCTTTTAACATAACAGAAGTTGTTAAAAAACTAAATCTTAGTACCTATTTGAAAATTTTTAAAACAATTATTAAAAATTATCAAGATACCAAGAAAAAACAAAATTTGATTGATTTTAATGATCTAATGACAAGATTTGCAAAATTTCTAGATACTAAAAAGTCAGATGATTTTACTAGTAATATTGAATATTTATTTTTTGATGAATATCAGGATGTAAATCCTATTCAAAATCATATTTTAACTAAATTTAAACATTCTAAAAAAATGGTTGTTGGAGACGATGCTCAATCAATTTACAAATTTAGAGGTAGTGATGTAAAATTTATTAGACAATTTTCAAAAAACTTTTCGTCTGAACAATTATATTATTTGGAAACTAATTACAGATCAACTACACAAATTGTTAAATTTTGTCAAGATATTGTGAAAAAAAATCATAGTCAATACAATAAAAAAGTAAAATCGTTAGAAGATAAAAATGGTACGAGACCTCATATATTACAATTTAATGATAATTCAGATACAGAACAGTACAAGTGGATATGCAATGATATTAAAAAAAGACATAAATCTGGAGTACCATATGGAGATATGGTAATTTTAGCAAGAAAAAATTCACTACTAGATAAAATTGAAGTGCAATTATTATCAGCAAAAATTCCAGTATTGAAACATCTAGGAATATCTTTGTTGGATAAATCTCATATTAAAGATTTTATGGCATTTTTGACTATATTAGTAAATAATAAAAGTTCTATTCATTGGAAAAGGGTTTTATCATTACATCCGACAATTGGTATAATTAAAGCTAATACTATAATTGAATTTAAAGATGATATTTACGAAGGCTTAAAAATATTAGTAAGTCAACAAGAATTTTATAAAAGACATTTATCAAGATTAATAGAGCTACTTGATAATGTAAAAAAACAGACATTTGTTATGGAAAAAATTAAATTAATTATATCTTATTTACAGAATTTATGGAAAATGAATAAACAAAGTAATATTAAAGGAATGAAAAATTGGAATATCGAAGAAAAAATAGAAGATACAAAAATATTATTAAATTTTATGAATAATCAATCATCGTTGGAAGAATTTGTAAATAATCTTTATTTAAATCAAGAAGTAGATGCAAAATATGAAGATTCTTTATTTTTAACAACAGTCCATGGTTCTAAAGGGTTAGAATGGAAATATGTTTATATTATAGATATGGATAGTAAAAATTTTCCTGCTATTATGCCAAAGTTTTATTTAGATGAATTAGAAGAAATGGAAGAAGAAAGAAGATTATTTTACGTTGCTTCTTCGAGAGCTAAAGACCAACTAACTATAACTTATCATACAGATTTTCATCCTGAAAAAATGATAGTTCCGTCACCTCTTATCAAAGAATTAGATAGCAGTTTATTTATTCCTCACGGTGTTGAAGATTCAATACATTCAAATAATCCTTCAGTATTAAGAACTGGAATAGTATCAAGAGATGTTTCAAATTATTTTAGATTTAATGGTTTTTACGAAATAAGATCTGTTATCGATACATTAGAAGATAAGTTTAGAATAGATGGTATAAATACTCCATTTGAAATTCCTAATAATATGAATTCAAAAGGATACAAAACTATTATGGGAAACTTTTTTGATTATACAATTAGTAAGATATTGTTATGTAATTTTCCTGATAAAGTAGTAAAATTTGATTTAAATTTATTGAATAGATATCCAACTTTTAACAAATCTATATATCATAAATACATTGATCCAATGACAGATTGGAGAAATTCACTTGAAGATATTTTTTATATATCAAGTTATAAATATCCTAATGCAGATTTAGTAGAGTATTGGAAAGAATTTTTACTAAGTGAAAATATTTATTCTAGTCTAGTTTCTCTTGAAAAAGGTCTTGTAAATTATTTAGGAAAAGCAGGAATAAAGAAAATTTACACACATTATAATTTGAATTCTCATCATAATGATCATCATATTAAAGGAGAATTAGATATTTTAGTTGATGATCATTTAATAGAAATTAAATCATCAGCATATGAAACATGTACTTTAGGAAACTTGAGTCAATCTTTAGTGTATGGACATTTATTACAGACTAAAATAGTAGAAAATAATAAAATAGAAGAAGATTTATCAAGGTCTCAAGTTCAAGAATTTACAAAGATTAAAAAGATTTCAATTTATAATCCATTAATTGGTATAATGAATTCATTTGATACATCAAAATTTGATTTCAAGGGATTAGTTGATAAATTTTATCCACTTGAAGAATAAAATTATTTTATAGATGTTTTATCATATCAATATTTTCATAAAATCTTCTAATTAGATATGGTATCATTTTGTTATATGGTCCATATGGAATATAAACATGAATTGAATCATTATCATTATCATTAATTTGATTTAATTTATCATAATAGCTTTCTCTCATTCCTTGTAAATGTGCAAATTCAAAAATATTTATATTTTTATTTAACAAAACACCTAATTCAGAAGAAAATTTATTATGTGTTGCTAGTACTATTTTAGTTTTATCAGTATATTCTGAATTATATATATTTAACATTGCTTGATTATAAGAGTTATTCGTATCTATTTTTTTTGTAAATAAATTACCTCCTTTATATTCTGAATTCCAATATGCTCCTCTAACTAATTTGCATGAAAAATATTTATTATATTTTTTAAATAACTGTAAATCTTTATTAAAAGTTTCTAACGAGTCTAATCTATACATTTGATATGTTTTATATATAAAATTATTATTTGTATTATAATCAAATGTCAGTTGGTTTACCATTTCTTGGTATTTATTGTTATTATTATTATCTTCAGCATCAATAAATAACTTTGTTTCTTTTTCTAAACACAAGTCTGCAATATCTCTTGCTATTTTTAAATCAAAATTTATTGAAGATAATTTTAAAGCTATCGAAAAATTATTGTTTGGTAACGCTTTAATCAAATTTATATATTCTTTATAAATATATTTTGATTGGGTCGTTTCTTCAATTGCAAAATTAATAATTGGTTTTTTATTTTTTTTTAAATATTTATTACCAACATTAATTGCTTTTTTAAAGTTATTACCACCTAGATATCTAAGCATCTATTTTCATTTATATTTTAAATATAAATAAAAATAAATAAAAACTAAATTTAAATTAAACTTAGTCTAAACAAGTAGTTTTAAAAACAATACCAGTTACCAAATATGGATCACAATTAGAACTCGGTCTTCTATCTTCAAAATATCCTTTTCCATTTTTATAATTTTCATTTCCAATTCTTACTGATGCTCCTCTATTTGCAATACCATAAGTAAATTTATCAAAAGATGCTGTTTCATGTATTCCGGTCATTCTTTCTTCATTACCAGATCCATAAACTTCCATATGTTCATCGTGTTTTTGAGATAATTTAATAATAGCTTCATTAATAAATTCTATTCCTTTCTTATCACTAGTTCCTTCTCTCATATTTTTAGTACTATAATTTGTATGACAACCAGATCCATTCCAATCACCTTTTAATGGTTTTGGTTCTATATTTACTGAAACACCATGTTTCTCAGCTACTCTTTGTAGAATATATCTTGCCATTGACAAGTGATCACCTTCTTCAATCCCTAAACATGGTCCAATTTGATATTCCCATTGTCCAGGTGCAACTTCAGCATTAACACCAGAAATTTTTATTCCAGCATAAATACAAGCTTGTAAATGTTCTTCTACTATATCACGTCCAAATGCATTTTCTGATCCTGCACTACAATAGAATTGTCCTTGTGTCATTGTATGATCGTCAGCACAATTATGAAAATCTGAAATAAATCCAAGTGGATAACCAGTTTTTGGATCCATTAAAAAGTATTCTTGTTCTAATCCAAACCAAGGTTCTTCTTCTAACTTTTTATCAAATAATTTTTTTGCCCAAATACGATTATTATTTGACACAGGTTCATCATTTGGTGTGTATGTATCACATAGTACCATCTTATGATTACCTTTTCTAAATGGATCATTAAATAATGCTACTGGTTTTATTATAACTTCAGAATCTGTACCGTCTGCTTGAGAAGTAGAACTTCCATCAAAATTCCAATTTGATACATCATCAATATTATCTACTGTATTGTTTACAACTTTAGATTTGCATCGGAGTTCATTATTTCCTCCGATCCACACATACTCTATAACAGTATTAGTATTCATCTATATTAATATATAAATTATTTATTTATATACTTATATTTATATTTATATACTTATATTTAGAATCAATTTTGTTTATTCTAAATATGTATATTAAAATCTGTAGCTACTATCTGTAGTTTTAGCCCATTCAAATCTATTTATTTCAGTTTTACTAAATAATTTTTCTAAATTAATTTCAAACTTTTTTGAAAAAGCAATAACAATTCTTGGATCAATATAATTTAACTTTGATGTACCCAATGAAACATTTTTAGATGCTGATTTACTCGTCTTTTTTAATTTTAATAATTTAATTTTATTATTAATTTTATTTACTTTCTCTGATTTAGTTTCTTTTCCTGTACTTCTTCCTTTTTTGTCTTGTATTTTTCTTTTTTTCTTTTGCAATTCTTTTATTTTATCATCTATAACATTTATTTTTTTATCAATATCATTTGATACATTCTTTTGATGATTACATAATATAGCAACAGCTGAATTTGCTTGGTGAAACATTAATTGCAAATAATGAGTCTTTTCATTTTCATTTACAAATGCCATTTTTTCTAAATTTACTTTATCTAATTCTTTTTGAAATAAGTAAGATGCATTAAATGTTCTCCAAACTTTTGCTGTTAAACCTTTCATAAAATTTTCTAAATATTGATTCAAAGAATTTGCATTTATCAAGTCAAATAGTTTTTCTTTTTTTCTTATTCTATCACTAGATGAATGTGAGTCTTCTGTTGAATCTGTATCTGAATCTTCAGTTTCAGATTCTTCAGTTTCAGATTCAGACCCAGACTCATAATTTTTTTTAGAAAACATTTCTAGATTATTATAAACTATAGGTAATACTCTTACTTTTTTACAATATCTTATAGAATCTTTTGCAAGAAAGTCAAGCTTTACAACATTTTCAGAAAGTAAATTAATATGTTCAATTCTTAGTGAAGTAACACCAACTGTATCTGCCTCTTCTTTCTTATCTTTAGATCCTCCTACTCTTAATGCAAGTTTGTCAATGAAATATAAAGCTGTAGCTAATTGTTTTTTCTTAATATCTTTATTTTCAAGATCAGTTTCATAAGTCTTTCTAATTGAAGATATTTTTCTTTTTAGTTTTTTAGCAAGATCAAATTTTGATAAATCAGATTTAGATTTAAATATAGAATCCATTGATGTGAAAATATATTTTCTTTTTCCAGTAATCGAGTCTTTCCAACTAGCCAACCAAATTACACTTCTGTCATTTATTACTTTTCCCCATTTATTAAGTCTTTCATCACTAGTTGGATGAAAAGGTTTTGGTATTGGTGCAAGTTTATCAAGATTAATAGTAATATCATTTGGATATAATCTACTTTTAATTTTTCCACTTTTTGGATGTTTGCCTCTACCTAAATATATACCAGGTGGTTCTATTTTAAAATTACCGACTTTTTGTTGTCCTCCATCTATAATACAAGTTTTATAGGGTTCATCTAATTCATCATTTTTCTTTTTGATTCTTTCTTTTTCTTCTTTAGATAAATTTTTTAATTTTTCTGAATTACTTACAATATATTTTTTTATTAGAGTAAAATCAAAATCTTCTAGTTTATAACTTTTTAAATTTGGTGGTAAAATATTTTTAAAATCTGTAGAAAAATTTTTAACGAAAATTGAATTATCCATATATGGACTATCTATATATCTACTAAAAATTGTAGCATATTCTTCTACATCTGGAGTTAATTTTATTTTTACTCCATTTAGTATTAGCGGGATACCATGTGGTTCATAAGGTGGAGGAAACATAGGGCCATTATGTCTTAACACTGTCCATTGAGGTTTTCCTGATCCAATTAAATTGTACATTATTAACAACTTAGAAAATTAATTTTTCCTTTTTGTATTATATCCTAAATTATTAATAATAAATTCATTAATATTTTTACCTATAAAATTCATTGGTTTAACAATATCACAAAATAGAATAATACGTGTTTTATTAGTGTTATTAACAACCCAATGTTCAAAAGTATCGTCTAATAATATTCCTTCACCATCTTTCCAACTATATTTTATTTGATTTAATGATATATAACAATCATCTGAATTTGGAGTAATTAAACCCAAGTGATATCTTAAACATCCTTTATAAATACCACAATGTGGTAATATTTTAGCTCCAGGTAATAATACTGAAAACATGGCAACTTTTATATCTTTTAATGAATTGATAATTTTACATGTTTTTGGACATTTTTTTAATGCTAATTTATCAATATCGGAATGCCACTTTATATATAATTTAGTCCATTCTTTTTCTGATTGTACTATATCTTCAAAAAATTGATCTCCCTTTATAGAAGAAAATGATTTATAACATTTACTAACTTCATCTCTAAATATTTTCCAATTATTTGTTAATATTCTACTTGTTTTTAATATTTTATCATTATAGAATGGTTTGTTTCCTATAGTTGATGATTTTTCAAGTATATAATTAACAGGGGGTAATGTTACTATGATAGCTATTGATGATAATTTTATTCTTTTTTTTAATAAATATAAAAAATATAAAAAGTATAATTTTAATATTAATTCAATAATTTTTATTATTTCCATTAATAAAATATTTAAAATATTTTATTATTAACAATTTTTTTATAATTTATTTTCCGTTACCTTTACAATCAAAGCATTTAGTAGGTCCTTCATGATAAGGATCACTTCCATTTTTTGCAGCTTCTTTTTCACAAGAAAAACATTTTCCTGGGAAAGCTAAATTTACATATTTTCTAGCATATTTTTGTAACATTTCTCTTTCACAAGAAAAACATTTATTTGGTCTACTAAATATTATATTTTTGGTAACTTCTTGTTTACTTTCATTTGAATTATTAGTTGGTTTTTTATTTGAACCATTTGATTTACATTCTGAAGGAGGTCTATAAAACATATAATCTAAATTTTCCATATTGCTAAAATCTTCCTTTGTTTCTAAACATTTAAATAATATGATTATTGAAACAAAAAACAAGAAAACAAAAAACATTTGATTTTCTGTTATTTCCATTATATAAAACAATTTAGAAATTAATCTTTTTGATTTAAATTTAAATAAATATATATATTTATTTTCTTATTGATTAATAAATGAACTGGGTGATAAAAGTATTTTCTTACATTGAATTGAAAACTTTTTTAGAAATTATGATACAAGATAATAAATATTTTAAAAAAATTAGTAAAAAAATATTATGTCATTTTTATGATATAAAAAATAAAAAGACAAGCAATAATAATTGTATAACAAATTTTCTTAATATATATCCAAAAATAAATTCATTCTTAATTGATGATATTAATTATGATAATGAAATAATATACCAAAAAAATAACGATTGTACAAAAAGATATTTATTAGTTGGTAAACCTTCAAAACAATTTGTATTTTCTAATAATGTTTTACCTAATACAAATAATAGTAATATACCATTTACATTTAGTTATACGAATGATCTTAATATAGCAGAATTTGTTAGTTCTAATATTTATTATTTTGAATTTACTATTGATAAAATTGAATTTAGAGAAGAATTTTTAAATGAACAATTACTTATAGGGTTTGTATCTGGAATGTTTAATTCAACTGATTTTAATTTTGGTGATCATTTTAGTTTTGGTATAGATTGTTTTAATGGAATTTTTAAACATGATGACCAATTATTTGAGTTACCTAAAAAAATAATACCAGGAGATACTGTAGGATTAGGAATAGAATATTTAGAAAAGTTTAAATATAGAATTATAATAACTATAAATGGAGAAAGGATATATTTTGAAAAGAATAATGATTATATTTATAACAATCATATTTTAAAAGTAGCATTAAACCTAAAATTATCAAAAGCTGTTACTTTTAATTTTGGAGATAAAGCATTTAAGTTTAATATTAGAGAATTAATTAATTGTTCAAAAGTAATTAATCTTTGTAATAATAATTTTATAAATCTAAGATATAGTTACGCATTGATAAAATCAGATAAGATATTTGATAATAATATTTTTCTAAAAAAAAGAATTGTTAAAGATAATATACAAATTGGATCAATTTATAACTTGTCAAAAAAATTATTAAAAGTTAATACACATTTTAATGAACCATCAATTGATCTTTAAAAACTTCTATATTTTTTATATTTTAAATCGTACTTTATCTAATCATAACAAACAGTAAAATTAAAACAATAATTACTGCAACTGCAATACCAATATACATCATTTGTTTATTATCTTGTGTTGCATCTTGATTAGTATCTTGTATTGCATATTGATTAGTATATTGTGTAGTATCTTGTGTAGTATCTTGTGTAGTATCTTGTGTAGTATCTTGTGTAGTATCTTGTGTAGTAGTATCTTGTTTTTCAAAAATCATATAATTACATTTATTTATGTAAATATCATTTGCGCTACAAATTAAATAAAATTTATTAGATATCTTAAAAGTAATTAAATATGGATTACCATAAATATTTAAAATTTTTTCTAACTGTGTTTTCATTTCAATGTTTGAATAAAAATATGCTTCCAAGTTTAATTTATTTATTATTTTTTTATCCCATTTACATATTATTTTAATTTCCTCTTTTGATTCAACTTTAGAATGCAAATCATTCGATCTATTTAATTTTAAAGTTTGTATAAGTTTATTACCATTATCTGTAACAACTAATTGTTTGAATTTTTCTTTAAATTTATCATATTTTGATTCCTTTAAACTTGCATTTAAAATATTATCATTATTAAGTTTTTCTATTTCTTTATTAACCATAATATATTTTCCATCAGGTAACTTGTTAAAAATTATTTTTTTATTAATATCAAATTTATAATTAATTTTATCAAGTGTTGGTAATTTATAATAATTCATATATATATATTCAGATATTGCAATATGAATAAATAAATAATTTTAAAACTTAATATACTTTACTTTATCTAAGCATAACTAAAAGTAAAATTAAAACAATAATTACTGCAATTGCAATACCAATATACATCATCATTTGTTTATTATCTTGTTTTTCAAAAATCATATATCCTGTAGGTTTTTTAAATTTTCCATTAATTTTTGGTAAGTTAACAAACATATATTGACTTTCGTTTATTTTCAAAAAAATAGCATTTCCTAAATTTTCAGAATTTGGTTCTATTTTTTTTCCATTAATCATAAAAGGTGGATCCATTTCAGAACTTTTTACATTGTAAACCTGACCCTTCTCATTTACAGTATTCTCAGCTGTCATTTCTGAAATCATTTTCATTTGACCATGACCTAATTTAACTTCCGTTTTCATTACAACTTCCTTTCCATCATTACTTATTTGTAAGATGGAGTTGTCAAGACCATTGAATTTAAAATCTTTTAATTGTGCATTTTCCAAACCATCAAATTCTTTTGTATGATCAATTTCTTTTTCTATCAACTTATAATCACCGTCTTCTATTTTTACTGGAATTAATCCTTTAGTTTTAATTTTTTCTAAGGATGGTATCGAAGCTCCTTGTCCCATTTATATATATTAACATACAAAATTTATATAATTAAATTAATTTAAAAATTTTTATATTATTATTAATATCTATTAACTGTTAATTTAGATAAAAAATTGAAAAAAAATTAGACATAGTACAATTATAGATTTTTACACTATAATGATGTCTAATACAAACCAATATAATAGTAATTCACGCACATGCGTAACCGGAGGTGCCATTGGGCACTCCCAACCTAATCAGTCTACTGAAATGATAACTCGCAAACGCGAGCTACACAAATTATGCAAGTATTTGTATCTTATCAAAAAAGAAATGGATAAGAGAAACAAGGAAAAATTGCATCAAGATAAAGACTTGAAAAAATTAATAAATATGTCTATATTTGCCAAACCTGATCATATATCAAAATTATTTGGAAAATTTATAGATAAAATACCACTTTACAAAGAATTTGCAACGATACGAGGAAACTACCGGTATTTAAGCAAAAAATTTAAATGTCTCATTCATCACAAAAACAAATTGTATTCAGTAGATGATACATCATATGATGACACTATTAGCATTTGGAATACAGAAACTCACGTAGAAATAGGCTTATTGAAAGGACATGATTCATGCGTGAACTGTCTCGTTATTTGCGAAAACATATTGTATTCTGGAAGTGATGACTGTACTATTCGCAGTTGGGATATGGAGACTTGTAGAGAAATTGCCGTTTATGGAATTACTTCTTATTCTAATTTTGAGGAAAGACCGTCGCATACGTCATCTATATCTTCAATTGCTCTTCATGGAAACAAATTGTACTCAGCTAGTAGTGGCGATAAAACTATTCGCATTTGGAATACAGAAACTCACACTCA
>Ga0066609_10001000_pt1 | contig 17245 bp, 12 predicted proteins | sample SaaInlV_DNA_150m_FD_60378 | JGI IMG/M metagenome (GOLD analysis project Ga0066609, IMG submission 60378) | Marine microbial communities from expanding oxygen minimum zones in the Saanich Inlet - SI075_LV_DNA_150m | ecosystem: Environmental > Aquatic > Marine > Unclassified | place: British...
AAGCCAATAAAAAAATGGCTCCTACTGATACAATCTTGAAAGAAAACAAGCCTTGCAAAGCTGAAACAATTGCCACAACAACAGAAAATATAGCTAACAAAGAAAGCCGCAAAATTAAAAGAGAAGTATTTGAAATAGAAATGTCTGATAATTCACAAAAACAGAAGTCACCAAGATTTTAAACCTAATGAAAGCTAATTAATAAGATAAAAAACAATAACATTCACTACAAACAAAACCTAAAATATCACTACAATAAACTTGCCCTGTAAAAACAAAAAGATTAAAGTTAAATACTAACAGCACTGAGCTTACTAAAATCAAATAATTTAAGGGATATTACATGCTAGCTAGCAATTTTTTCATTCAAACAAAAAAAGAAACCCCAGCAGACGCTGAAATAATAAGCCACCAGCTTATGATAAGAGCTGGATTGATTAAAAAATTATCGTCAGGAATATACTCATACTTACCCCTTGGACTGCGCATACTCCGAAAAGTAGAAAATATAATAAGACAAGAACTAAATTCCACAGGAGCCATGGAGATAATGATGCCTTCTATACAACCGGCATCACTCTGGGAAGAAACCAACCGCTGGGAGTCAACTGGAGCAGAGCTTCTAAAAATAAAGGACCGTCATAAACGCGACTTTTGTTTTGGCCCAACCCATGAAGAAGTAGTCACTGACATAGTCAGAAAAGAAGTTTCTAGCTACAAACAACTACCACTAGTTTTATATCAAATTCAAACAAAATTTAGAGACGAAATAAGGCCAAGGTTTGGCGTTATGCGATCTAGAGAATTTATCATGAAAGACGCCTACTCCTTTCATAAAAATGAAGAATCTCTAGAAGAAACCTATGGATCGATGTATGAAGCATACACTAGAATATTCCAAAGACTAGGCCTTAGGTTTAGAGCGGTACTAGCTGACAGTGGTAATATAGGTGGGAAACTATCACATGAGTTCCATGTTTTAGCAGATTCAGGCGAAGACACAATTGCATATTGCAATAATAGTGATTATGCCGCCAACCTAGAATTAGCAACTACTATTACACCAGTTGAATCAAATGCAGAATCTGGACCGGAGCTAGAAGAGATAGAAACACCTGAGACTACAACTATAGAAAGCCTATGCAACCATCTAAACGTAAAAGCAGAAGAAACAGTAAAAGTAATTATAGTCAAAGGCGAAGAACACCCATTAGTTGCATGTATTTTAAGAGGCGATCACACACTTAACCAAACAAAAATAGAAAAGCACCCACTAGTAAAAACACCACTAGCACTTGCTGACAAAAATGACATTGCAGAACATCTACAACAAGAACCTGGCTATATAGGTCCTCTTGGTCTCAACATCCCAAATATTGTAGACCCATTCGCAGCAGCACTAGATAGTTTTGTTTGTGGCGCTAATAAAAACAACTACCATTATAAAAATGTAATCTGGAGCAGAGACTGTAATATCGGCGAAATACTAGACATAAGGGAAGTATGCCCAGGTGATACAAGCCCTGATAACAATGGCGAACTTCAATTTGCAAAAGGTATTGAAGTTGGCCATATATTTAATCTTGGCATAAAATACAGCAAACAAATGAACGCAACAGCATTAGATGAAAATGGCAAACCATTCCCAATGATTATGGGCTGCTATGGTATTGGAGTTTCACGAATAATTGCAGCAGCTATTGAACAGAACAATGATGAAAATGGCATAATATGGCCAGAAGGTATGGCTCCATTTCAAGTACACATAATCCCTATGAATTATCATAGATCAGAAAATATAAAAAGTTTTAGTGATGATATATATCAAAAATTACAAAAACTAGGCATTGAAACCATGCTAGACGATAGAAACATGCGTGCAGGCGCATTATTTGCAGATGCTGACTTAATAGGAACACCTCATCAAGTAATTATCGGAGAAAGAAATTTGGCTGAGGGGAAGGTAGAATATAAAAACAGACGCTCAGGTGAAAAGCAACTGCTCTCAGTAAATGAATTACTTAAAATATTAGAGCTAAACTAAGACAGATTTCAACCAATCTGTCTTAACTAAATATTTTTCATAAAGCTCAGCTTCTTTTGAGCCTGGATCTGGTTTCCAGTTGTAACGCCAATTAACATTTGCAGGTAGAGACATTAATATAGATTCAGTTCTACCACCACTCTCTATACCAAATTTAGTACCTCGATCATAGAGCAAATTAAACTCAACATAGCGACCACGCCTATATGCCTGAAAATCTCTTTCTCGTTGCCCATACGCAACTGCCATTCTAGATGCTACGATGTCACTATAAGCTGCAGTAAAAGCAGAACCCACATTCTTTACAAATGAAAAACTATCATCAAAACCCCAACTATTTAAGTTGTCAAAAAACAAACCTCCAATACCACGATGTTCCTTCCTATGAGGCATATAAAAATAGTCATCACATTGAGATTTAAATTTTTCATACACATCATCTCCAAATGGAGTACATGCATTATAGGCATATTTATGCCATAGCTTACAATCTGCAGCAAAACCATAATAAGGTGTCAAATCAAAGCCGCCACCGAACCACCAATATGGATTAGCACCATCTGGGTCAACCACAAAAAGCCTAAGATTAGCATGAGTTGTTGGGATATATGGATTATAAGGATGGATAACCGTTGAGACGCCTATCACCTCATATGGCTTTCCAGCCAGCTCACCTCTACCTGGCAATGCAGCCTGTGGCAGCTTATCTGCACTAACGTGACTAAAATTTACACCAGCAGATTCAAAAACTTTGCTTTTATCAACAACCCTAGTTTCACCACAGCCTAAATTACTAGTCCAATTATCTATATTGAATTTAGTAGAACCATCAATTTCAGACAATACACCACAAATAGATCTCTGCCATTGCGTAAAATAACACTTAGCTTCAGAAAAACTTTCCTTAAACATTATTTATTAACATCAGACAAGCCAAGCTCTTTAAATCTTTCCTGACAATATTCAGATGCCAAATAACGATCTGATAGCCTAACATCGTCACGAGGATGCAGAAACATTGGCATTGACATTCTAGCTTTAGTCATGTCCGCGCCCTCAGGATTTACAACTCTGTGCATAGTTGACTTGTAGTAACCACCACTACACTCTTCTAACATATCACCAATATTTACCACCAAGTAATCTTTATTATAAGGAACATCCATCCACTGACCATCTTTTTTCAAAACCTGAAGGCCAGGTTCACTCCCAGATGGCAATACAGTCAATAAATTAATGTCGCCGTGTGCCGCAGCACGGATAGCGTCCACATCCTCTGAACCATCTAAAGGAGGGTAATTTATAAATCTTAAAAGATTTCTAGGAGAGTTTTGTATCATATCTGATAATGGCATTGAGAATTTTTCTTGCACTTCAGCCGGACAATGATGCTGGACCCAGTTTAATAATTCAGTAGCACAAACGAGCATTTGCTTAAATAATTCATCTGTTACGGGTCTTATATTTTCAGGGCACTTGTCTGAGATGTAGTAGTGGTAAAATTCCTTTAAATCTTTCTTTTTCATGCCTTTTGCTGTTTCAGACAGATCTCTTGAAACAAAACCATTGTGCGTTTTAGAAGTAAATTCAAATTTGTTTTTATATTCTTCTTTTTCATTAAAGAAACTACCCCAGGCCTCATAGCAACTCTCAATTAATTTTAGATCTATAGGGAAATTTTTTAAAACTGCAAAACCCGTTTCTCTTAATGAAGTTGCAAACTCTAATGAGGCACTTTCACTTTTATAATCAACTATATTCATAAACACACCATAAAAAACAATATAAAACAATATAAAACAATATAAAACAATATAAAACAACCAAATACAAATTATGTTGCAAGGTGATGCGCCCTGTCAAGAATTAATTAATCCAAAACCTTTCTTCGCAACACCCTCAAATCATAGATATAATTAATTTTTCAAGAAGAAACTTTAGTACTATCTATTAAAAATATCTTTAGTTTCTTTTGGCAATAGCTCTAATAATAATTCATTAAATGAATAACCATGGTGGTCCGCCGCCATTGGAACTAAACTTTTTCGGGTAAAACCCGGAACTGTATTTACTTCAAGCAAGTAAAATTTACCGAGATTATCACAGATTAAATCGACCCGACCATAGTGTTTGCAACCAATAGCATCAAATGCCTCAGTCGCAGTTAGCTGCAGCTGTTCCTGAATAGAAGCATTAATGTCACATGGGAAAATATACTGAGTATCACCACGCCTATATTTAGCATCAAAGTCATAAAAATCTACGCCCGATATAATTTCAATAATGGGTAATGGTTTTCCATTTAAAATGCCCACAGTATATTCGCGTACATCATTAAGCCAAGGCTCGCAGATTATATCACTATCTAAACTTTTAAGCTCAGCGTAAGCTCGAGGAAGATCAGCTAATAACAATACTTTTTTTATGCCAATACTAGATCCGCCGTCAACTGTTTTCAAACAAAATGGTGCAGAGAAGCTATTTTCAATTTTCTCCATCATAGCTTTATCCATCTTATCGACCATAATGAAAGGCAAAGTAGATAAACCCATATTAGCCCATATATGCTTGGACTTTGCCTTATCCATAGAAATAGCAGAACCTAACACACCAGAGCCAGAATAACAAAACCCCATAGTATCTAAAAAACCTTGCATTAAACCATCTTCGCCATAAGCACCATGTAAAATATTGAAAATATAACATGGATTAATATCAATAAGTTTCTTAATCCAAGCCTTGTCTTTAGGGTCTATAGAGACAACATTAAAGCCGATCTCTTTTAAACCAGAAACTACATTACGCCCTGAATCTAAAGAAACCTCCCTCTCCAAAGATTTTCCACCACATAAAACAACTATTGAATTTGATCTTTCATATCCATTAACCAACATAACTACACCTCATTATGGAATATTCTAACTTCTGGCTCTAATAAAATAGAAAACTTATCGGCCACACTATCTTGTACATATTCAATTAAACTACTTATATCTTGTGATGAAGCATTATCAAAATTTAATATGAAATTAGCGTGCTTTGGTGAAACCATAGCGCCACCTATGCTCTTGCCCTTTAAATCACAACTCTCAATAAGAGCTGCAGCATACTTTCCCGGTGGGTTTTTAAATACTGAACCACAGCTAAAGCTGCCTATAGGCTGAGAATAATTTCTTTTTTTCAACAGCTCACTAATAGCCTCGGCAGAATCATGCGCCTGTTCTTGCTTAAAATTTAACTTAGCAGCAACAAACCAACCATCAGATAAAATATCTACATGGCGATAACTAACATTAAAGTTGGCTGACACCATGTTTTCAATATCACCACTACGATGCAAAAAAGACACAGAATCAACAAATTGCCATGTTTCACTACCAAAAGCACCAGCATTCATTCTTAATGCACCACCCAGAGTTCCAGGGATTCCCGAAAAAAAAGCACCGCCTATCAAACCAAGCTTAACAGTAGCTTTCGCGATTTTAGCGCAACTAACCCCAGCGCCCACAGATAGCAAGCCATCTTCATCAAGACTTTTGCCTAGAGTGTTTAAGCCTTTTACCGTAATTATCACAGTTGCATCCAACAAACCATCAGGAAACAGCACATTACTTCCTAAACCTAGAAAAATAATATTCTCAGAACTTGGTAAGCTCGCAATAAATTTTTTCATATCCTCAAGGTCATGTGGCCAGTAACAGCATTTTACACTACCACCAACATGCCAAGAATTATGTTTTTTTATAGGGTGATTATATGCTATCTTCCCCTTAAAATTACAAACCATATTACAAAACTCTCAAAGTTCAGCAGTTTCATTCTGCAAAGATGCAACAAGTATTCTACAGATTTTACTTACACTACCGGCACCCTGGAATAAAACAACACCATTATCTTCTACATTATCAAGTAAGTTTTCACACAAGTCCTCTTCAGCGGTATATATGACAGTTCCCTTGCATTTATTTTGAATATCATTAACCAAGTTCCCGCTGGTAATTCCATCTATGGGACTCTCACTCCCAGGATATATATCTAATAAAAGCAAATTATCAACCTTGGCTAGAGCACTTACAAATCCTGCCCAAAGCTCTTTTGTGCGAGAATATCTATGCGGTTGAAAAACCATTGTTATTTTACTGTTATTGTAAACGGTGCGTGCAGTTTCTATAGTCGCTTCTAACTCAGTTGGATGATGACCATAATCATCTATCACAGCAAAGTTTTTATCATCATGAGTATAATTTCCTATTATTTGAAAGCGCCTACCAATTCCTGAAAAACTTCTTAAAGCATTGCATATATTAACATCGGGTATTTTACAAATTGTCGCTACAGCAATTGCAGCCAATGAATTTAAAATATTATGTCTACCTGGCATATTTAAAGTTATATGTAATGGCGGCAACTTTTTTCTTTTAACACTAAATTTTGTAACTAAGCCATAATGCTCGACATTATATGCCTGCAGATCATTCTGAGACTCCATGCCATATGTGAAAAACTTACGTGAGATATCATTTAATATTAGTTTAATGCGGGGATCATCACCACACACAACTGCATTTCCATAAAAAGGAGTTTTATGAATAAAATCTAAGAATGATCGATCCTGCAGCTCAGAACTATCAGCATATGTTTCCATATGATCATTATCTATATTTGTAACTACCGCAATCATAGGATTAAGGGCTATAAAAGATGCATCACTTTCATCAGCTTCGGTTATTAAATACTCGCTTTTTCCTAAATCAGCATTTTTTGCAGTGCTGTTAACCACGCCTCCGATCACATACGTAGGGTCAAGGTCTGCCACTTTAAAAATATGCGCAATTAAACTTGTTGTTGTAGTTTTACCATGGGTACCAGATACAGCGATTCCAAACTTGAACCGCATCAACTCAGCCAGCATTTCAGCTCGACTTAAAACAGGTATATTTTTCTCATGGGCAGTTATTAGCTCAATGTTACTAGGGCCAATGGCACTAGAGACTACCACAACATCAACACTAGCTATATTAGCTTCAGAGTGCTCAAAATAAACATGGATACCAATATCAACTAAATTAGTTGTAATATTATTAGAAGCAACATCAGATCCTGATACAGAATAACCATTATGGAATAAAACTTGGGCAATACCACTCATGCCAATACCACCAATACCGATAAAATGAATACGCTTCATATCGCCAAATTGATTAACATACATAATAAAAGCTCTCTAAAATTTACATAACTACAGGATATTACTCATAACTATATATCATACTGCAATAGAGAGATAGATACAAAGCCTATTATATACAATGCTTTTTACTCTTGAAATCTGAATCTGACCTCAACAACCTATGAAAATCACCTTTGTCAGCTACATCTAGATTATCAGCAAAACTAGCTAAAAGATTATGTTGAACACTTGAAATGTCATTATCATCTATATCTTCAAGAAACTCCTTTTGACTTGTGTATTTATGTTTTAACTCAGACAGCAACTGCAATGCCCTTTCATATTCAAAGCTTGGGGAACATTTATCTGGAGGGATAACAACCTTAATATCAATAAATCCAAACTTCAATGCCTCTTTTATCGCAATTAACTGCGAATCATAATCTCCTCCTGAAAGAGTTATTGGCCTTAACTCAAATTCTAATGCTGCTTTTGCCATAAGATGCCTTAAATTATTATCATTAAATTTACCGTCAAAATCACTGCTGCATACAATAGATTTTCCTTGCTTTTTAACGGCTCCATAGTCACTTCTATTCTCAGACAAAAACCACCTAGCTAGAGTTAATAATAAATTAAAACCCCTTTTAGATTCTGGGCTTTCACTTGCAAAACTATTAAAGCTAACTTTGCCATCAACATCAAACCTATCATTAATACTTATATCAGCAGCTCTTAGATCTGACAATGACGAAAAAGTTTTGCCACTAGTCTGCCGAAGATCATCACTACTCATGTTACTATGAGCATTGAGTTGTGTTTCATCTTTTTCAGGAACTCTCATCATATCTGCTGTAATAGAACTAACTTTCAAGGCAGCGGCTAGTAAATAACAAGAAATAGCGATAACTCCTATAGCATACGGCAGGCCAAAGCCAAGGAAGCAAGCAAATAATATTGCACCAACACCACCAATTGCTAAAGATACTGAATTTGCATTCAAACACTTATTCATATTCCAGTTGTTATTATTTAAGTTTTCTAATAGATAAACCCACATCGCACACCCAAAAGATATAAATAAAACTGGAATAAAAACTGAGTTTAGTGGAACTATAAATGAAGCTATAACTACAGCAAACATAAATAAACACCAAACCAAATTACAGGTATGCAATGTATTATTAAAATAATCATCCTTCTTATCCATAGCATCATTTTTATTTAACAAAAAATTAATTGAATTAAAGATACCACCACAGGAATCGACTAAAACCCAAATAGAGGTCGTTAACAAAGTGATAGCTGCTACAGCCCCCACAAGTGGGTTAAAAAAGCTGATAGCAGCAACAATAGCAATAAAAATAAAATAATAATGAGATAGCTCACTCATGTAATGAGAAACATCTGATAAAATCGGGTATTTTAATTTTATATCTTTCATGATAAAGCCCTGTATTATATTGAATTATAGTATATAAACTTTAACTTTTCTTAATGAACATTAGTCATTAAAAATATTTGCATAGTAATGGCAATATGATATTGTAACTATGGAAACATTTTTATAGAGGAATTATGAAAAAAAACGACCCAATAAAATTACCACAAGGCAAGCAGAAACTACTACTCCACTCCTGCTGCGCGCCATGTTCAGGCTCAGTTATGGAGGATATACTCGATGCAGGCATCGATTACAGCATTCTATTCTATAACCCAAATATTCATCCAATAGACGAATATAATCTTAGAAAAAATGAAAATGTACGATTTGCAGAAAAAAATAATATTGAATTTATTGATCTAGACTATGATACTGAAAATTGGTTTAAAAGAATAAAAGGTTTTGAGGACACCCCAGAGAGAGGATACCGCTGCACTATATGCTTTGAGATGCGCTTTGAAAGAACAGCACTTTATGCCTTTGACAATGGTTTTGATATCATCACTAGCTGCCTTGGTATTTCACGCTGGAAGAATATGGACCAAATAAATACAGCAGGAACTTTAGCAGCGTCTAGGTACCCTAACATTAGCTACTGGACCTACAACTGGCGCAAAGCTGGCGGCTCCAAACGCATGATAGAGCTCGCAAAAGAAGAAGAGTTTTATCAACAACAATACTGCGGCTGTGTATATTCTCTAAGAGACACAAACAGATGGCGCCTTAAAAACAATAGAAGCAGAGTAAAGCTAGGCCAGGATTACTACAAAAAAGAACAATAACACGTTAAGAGATATTAGGTGATAACAATCACCTATAAATTACCAGCTAGCGTCTACTATTATTTCGTTTCCGCATTTTGTTAGTAGGACCAGTTGGCCTATAACCAGCTTCTTCGCACTCTTCTGCACCTCGAAAACAATCCCAACGATTACAATTAACATTGCCCTCAACAGCCAACTTCCCAAGCTCCGATGTGCAATTGCCCAATCAAAATGGTAATGGTCTCAAAGGGTTTAAGGAAAAATTAAGAGCTGTTATTTACACAAAAAATATTAATATTCAGTATATTCATGCAGATAAACAGTCGTTTCTTGAGGAGACATGGTTGAAGAAATAAACTTCAGACAAAAATTATAGCTATGTAAATATACAACAAATGCGCTCTGATTGCGCAGCCACCCACCCAAGTGCGGCCTACCCTGGTCCATAAAACAAGATATAACAACAGCTTAGTTGACACAGCCATTTCAATAAACACTTTATAAAAATTAACATCTTAACGCGAATATTATAAATATTGTTTTTTAGCGCGCGTAACTCACTCTATAATTTGCTTATAGAAAATATATATGCTAGCTTGGTATATGTTCTTTTATCCAAAGGGAAGTAAAATGTTTACAAATTGCAATATTGATAAGACCGACCGCATCAACCGAGCTGTTATTGGCGTCTTAATATTCCTCGCAGCACTATGCAATATGAGCCGCACTTTTTTCATGACTGTTGGTGCTGTACTATTCGTCCAATCATTCATTGGCTGGTGTTCTATACCTTATATACTAGATAAATTTAAATCTAAGTAATTACATTACTTAATATATAAAACAAACTAACGCCATAGTATATATTATTTGATATTAAGCTATTAGGACTAAATCCCAATATAATTTTTAAATTTTAATTTAATCAAGTACTCTAACTAACATGATTCATTTTATTTAAGCTATTTCTTCTTCAAACCAAGAATGGAAAGGGTCAATAATTTCCTGAGTCTGGCTGGACTTCAAATCATAATCACTATCAATACATGAATCTAGCTGCCGCCTTATATTATCCTCTCTCATATCAGAACCAAACCCAATAAAAACTATCTCTTGCCTTCTATCACCAAAATCATTATGCCAATCATCACTACTAACTGTAACTTTATAATCAACTCCCTCTGGCCATTCTTCCTTAGGCACCGCAGCTAACCACCGTCCTAAGCCTTTATGAGTAACAAAGGCTCCTGCCTGCGAAAGCTCTCCAACCAAGTCTGGACGACTTGAAATCCAAAAAAAACCTTTTGCTCTCAAAACTCCTGGCCACTCTTTATTAAAAAAGTCATAAATCTTTGAAGGATTAAAAGGCTTGCGTGCACGATATACAAAACTTGTAATACCATACTCTTCTGTTTCAGGAATATGATCTTTAAAATTATTAAGTTCTTGAAACCACATTGGGTGATCCTGCGCCTCTTCAAAATTAAAGAGACCTGTATCAATAACTTGATTAAGTGCAACCTTTGAATTAGTAGTTTCTATAATTTGTGCCTTAGCATTAAGACTGCGGATAATTGCCCTAACAGTCGCACGATCCTCACTATCTATTAAATCAATTTTATTCAAAACAATTACATTAGCAAATTCAATCTGCTCCACAAGTAAATCTACTAAAGTCCTGTCATCATCCTCACCAAGACTTTCTCCTTTATCTCTTATAAAATCAGTAGAACTATAATTTTTAACAAGATTTGCACCATCGACAACTGTTACCATAGTATCTAGATGTGCAACATCAGATAAACTTTTACCATTCTCATCACGAAAATCGAACGTTGATGCTACTGGTAAAGGCTCAGAAACACCCGTACTTTCAATAATAAGATAATCAAATTTATTTTCTTTAGCTAACTCACTCACTTGATCAAGTAGATCTTCTCGAAGCGTACAACAAATACAGCCATTACTCATTTCAACCAATTTTTCCTCTGTTCGAGAAAAATCTGCACCACCCTTCTCTACTAAATCTGCATCAATATTGACATCACTCATATCATTTACAATAACTGCAACCTTCATACCTTCTCTATTATGAAGAATATGATTCAATAATGTGGTTTTTCCTGCTCCTAAAAATCCTGACAATACTGTAACGGGAAGTTTTCTATTAATTTCTATCATAAAATAGTCCAACTAAAACAGTTAGAATATCATAATGTTTTCTGTATAAAAAGCATTTTCAATCATTATCATAGGGGCTTTTGGCAAAAATTCAGGAAAAATCATGTTCCACAAAAAGTTTGATAAATACATTCTCTTGGCTTAGGTGGCAACTGGTATATGTTTGGTGTACTATCATAATTGTAAGGGTGCTGTAGAACTTGCAAAAAATTAGAAAGTGGAGCTAAATTATTTGCCGCAGCAGCTTCTAAGACTTCATGAACTTTATGATTACGCGGAATAACCGCTGGATTATTTTCTCTCATCATACTTTGTGATTTTCCCCAGGAGCATTTATTTTGCTTAATTCTTAAACTCCAGCGCTGATACCAGTCTTGAAAATCATCATCTTCATATATTTTACCCACTGGCATATCCTTGTGCGCTAAATCATAAAAAGTATTTGTATAATCTGCATTGTGCTTAGACATCCAAGCTAAAAGATCATTAATTAAAGCACCATCGCCATTTAAAAAACCAAACAAACCAAGTTTTGCGCACATCATATTAAGCCAACTCTGCTGATAAATATTAAAAAAATCATCAATAGCATCACGCGCAACACTAACTGCTTTATTTATATTAGAATCGAGTAATGGGAGCAATGTTTCCGCAAAGATGGCAACATTCCATTGACATATTTTTGCTTGATTTGAAAATGCATACCGCCCATCTTTATCAATAGAACTAAATACAGTATCTGCCTTATACGAGTCAAGAAAAGCACAAGGACCATAGTCTATAGTATCACCAACAATACTAACATTATCTGTATTCATCACCCCATGAATAAAACCCACCCTCATCCAATTTACCAATAATTTAGCTTGATTTGATATTACCGCATTCAATAGTGATAAGGCATCATTATCTCCACCGATAATTTCTGGATAATGCCTTTTAACTGTATAGTCAACTAAGGATCGAATATCATTTTTACCCCCACTAACACTGGCAAACTCAAAAGAACCCACTCTAATATGAGATCTAGCTACACGAGTTAAAATAGCTCCTGGCAACAAAGATTCCCGCATTATCTTTTCACCAGTTGTAACTACCGCCAAAGATCGAGTTGTTGGCACCCCTAAGTGATGCATCGCTTCAGATATTATATACTCACGTAACATTGGACCAAGGGCCGCTTTGCCATCACCACGCCGGGAATATGGAGTGCACCCAGAGCCTTTAAACTGAATATCAAACCTAGCTCCTGCTGGAGTAACATGCTCACCTAAAATATGCGCACGTCCATCACCTAAAAAAGTAAAATGACCATATTGATGCCCTGCATATGCCTGTGAAAAAGGCTTTACATGCTCGGGTATAACATTCCCTGCAAATAACTTAGCCTGCTCATCGAAACTCATATTTTCAAAGTCTAAACCAAGCTCCTGAGCAAGGCTGCTATTTAAAATAATCAATTTAGGATCAATAACTAAATCAGGAGAATTATGCGTAAAAAAACAACTTGGAAGGCCTGTATAAGTAGTATCAAAATTAAAGCCACATAACTGCATAATGACAATTTATCCTTTCAATTTACATGAGCTAAAATCCTATTGCTCATCACTCCAACCCACCTTGCGTAAAAAGTCATCATAAGTCCCTTCAAAAACAGTAACTTTTCCATCATCAAAAACAATTAACTTATTCGCAATTTCTTTTAAGAAATACTCACTATGAGTTACAATTAACACAGCGCCTGGGAAACTCTTAATCGCTCCAAGCAACGATTCACAAGACTCTAAATCTAAGTGATTAGTAGGCTCATCTAATAGAAGCATATTTGCTGGCTGCAATAAAATTTTGCCCAACATCACCCTGCTTTTCTCACCACCCGATAGCACTGATATTTTCTTATTAGATAAGCCACCAGAAAACATCATATTACCACAAACGCGGCGCACAGCTGTTTGACTTATAGTTGGCGCTGCATTTTGCATCTCTTCATAAATACTTAAATTAGGGTTAAGCCTATCTATGTTCATCTGCCCAAAATAACCAAATTCAGTTTTTTCATGAACCTCAATATTGCCTTCTTTTGCATGTAAATCACCCATAACAAGCTTTAACAAAGTTGACTTACCCTTACCATTTCTACCGATAATGCAAACCTTATCATCAGCACTAACTTCAAACGATAGTTTTTCAATTAAATTTTCTTCATCATAGCCAAAAGTTAAATTACTTATCTCAGTTAAATTACTTCTGCCAGATGCTGGCAGAGAATTAAATTCAAAATCTAAAGTTGCAACTTGGGCTAGCTTTTCCTTCTTATCTTGCTTATCTAATAATTTAATTTTGGACTGAGCTCGCTTTGCCATACTGGCTTTTGCCTTAAAACGCTTAATCCACTCCTCTGTTTTTTCACGCTGCTTTGCTTCATTTAGCCTAGTTTTTTCATACATTTCTTCGGCAAGCGCAATCTTTTCATGCACATTGCGTGTATTGCCCTGCGTTTTTTTAAAATTACCACGGTGAATATTAAGCGTGTGAGTAATAATACTATCCATGAAATCTCGATCATGAGTAATTAAAATTATCTCACCATCCCAGTTATTTAAAAACTTCTTTAACCACCGGACTGAATGAATATCTAAATAGTTAGTAGGCTCATCTAAAAGTAACATATTAGGCTCGGCAAGTAATAATTTTGCCAAATTTATTTTTACCTGATAACCACCTGAAAACTCATTCGGATCTCTGAGCATATCTTCCAGTGAAAATCCTAAACCCATCAGAATCTCTTCGCCCTTCCAAGTTTCATACTCACGCTCTTCAGATAACACGCTACAAACTTCATCAAGAACCAAATCATGACTAAACTTAATATGCTGCTCTAAATGGCCAATTCTATAACCCTTTGAAATTTCAATAACGCCTTCATCAGGCTCTAACTCACCCAGAATCAACTTTAAGAAAGTACTTTTACCACTCCCATTACGGCCAATAAAACCGATCTTATCATCTCTATTGAAAATGATATTAACATCTTCAAAAATTGTGTTACCCGTAAATCCAATGGCAATATTATTAACTTTAATCATATCAGACAAAAAATGTTTTTATATTATGACATAAATCTAACTCTACTGTTTTATTATCGAAATAAATAAAGTATCTATGCAGCATTTAATTTGTTAATTTGAAGTCCAAATATTATTTGAATCTACTGACTTTAAAATACCCTAAAAAATAGGTTAGCCGAAACTACTGCCTATATTATCCACACTTTTTGAAAAAAATCAATCTTATCTTTATTTTATAGTGATATTAAATTTTGATAACGACAATAATTACCCATATAAATGATGCCAAACATATCAATATGTTTGTTGAAGCTCATAAATAGAACAAAGTCAAAATTATCGATCATATAAATAATTTTTCCAGAAATAATACAGGATACTTTTGCTGTGGCTAGCTAAAAAATTATTCTTCCATCAACAACTGTAAGTGTATGATCGATGCCTATAGCTTCCAGAAAATCTTCTTCATGAGAGACAATAATCATCGCGCCGGGATATTCTTTCAAAACTTGGATTACGTGCTCCTTAGTCTCTAAATCAAGGTTGTTGGTGACTTCATCTAAAATTAGCAGCCTTGGTGTTTTAGCGGCAATCATGCTTAAAGAAGCACGTGCTTTTTCTCCACCAGAAAGATTAGCCGCAAGTTGCATTACTTCTTCATTTGTTCTGAATAAAAAATCATTGAGGTGCCGCCGAGCTTCAATTTCAGTCCAATCCGGCCTTAGTTTTTTTATGTGCTCAATAACTGAAAGACTAGACTTAAGATTAGAGTAATGCTGATCTAAATAGCCAATATGTTCAGTGCGTGGCAAATGCCAATTGCCAGTGGTGAAAATTTCATCTTGCCCTAAAATTGCTTTGAGCAGCGTTGATTTTCCAGATGCATTTTTACCGCAAATTGCAACTCGCTCTTTTCCACCCAATGATAGACCAATATTTTTCAGGATAATTTTATCTGCCGCATAACCCAAATCTGCGCCACTTATTGATAGTAAATTACTAGAGCTGATGTTTTCTGCTATTAGTGAAAATTTTGGCTGGATATTTTTAGGAATATACAGTTCTGAAAACTGTTCTAGTAAATCATTTTTTTTGTCGTTTATAAATTTATTACTCTTATTGCAAGTCGTCTGGCCTTTAGCTTGAGCTGCTCTTAGAGCTAATTTATCCCCAGCGTATTTTTTTTCGCCATATCCTTTCCGTTTTTTAACTCTTTTCTGCTCTTTCATCAAAACTTTATGTGTATCTTTTTTTTCACGTTTTAGTAACGTTAAATCTTTTTCTATGGCTGCGCGTTTTTGCTTAATTTCACGCATGTATTCATCATAAGAACCAGTGAACTCATGAATTTTGTTATTATCAATGTGCCATATCGTATCGATACAATTTCTAAGTAACTCTGTATCATGGCTAACAATAATTAGTGTGTCTCGGTAACGCGCAAGCATTTGCATCAAGCTTTTACGACTATGTTTATCCAAATGATTTGTAGGTTCATCTAGTAGCAGCAAATCTGGCAACTGGGCCAATGCTTCAGACAACCTTTTATTAAGCCGCTGCCCACCGCTTAAATCATTAAAATCACTGATTGTCTGCTCAACATAGCCAACACACAAATCTTCTGGAATAATAACTTCACCACTAGAAGGAGACAGTTTTTGACGCAACATATTTAGCAGGCTCGATTTGCCACTGCCATTTCTGCCAATAATAGCAATACAGCTACCTGGATAAATCTGGTTTGAAAAGTCTTCGAAACAGTTCTTATTTGGAAAAGAAAGACTAAGGTTTTTAAGGTAAATGGGGCTATGCATAATGTATCTCTAAAATCTTTAATGGCTTAATTTCAAATGCAAAAGTTATGTGCATCTTCAGATTGCCCAGAAAATTGGGCAGATTTAAGAGATAATGTTCATTTTTATGCGAGACCTCGAATTTAGTTAGCCGAAACTACTGCCTATATTACCCATACTTTTTAAAAAACACCATCTTTTATTAATTTATGACAAACTTACTACTTTAAAATAACCAATACAATAACTGCTGTCTATAACTCATGTTTTCAATAATAAGCTTGGCAAAATGTCCAGGTGAGGCAATCGATGTGCGCTGGCTTATACAAAAACATTACTAAATATTTTACTTGCAATTCAATATAGTTAACTGTATTATTATTATAAATTAAACAAGAGAAATTCAAATGACAAGACACATTAGACAAGATAATACTCGCGAATCAAATGTCCCACCTGACTATGTCCCACCTGGCAAGCTGGTAACAACGCATGAAATGTGCGATCTGGCAAATTACCCATCTGACACAGGTCGCTTTATCAATATACAAAGTGATCATGATGCTAACTCCACCCGTAAAGTCGCATTGATAGGAGACTCAACCATCGATAATGGTTTCTGGGTCCAACAAAAATTTTCATACGATTATTCTTCTGAACACAAGATTCAACGAAAAGATTCGTATGCTCAAAAAACAGAAACCGTAACTTATCAAATTGCAGCCAAACTAAAAGAAAATGACAATATGGATTATATTGTCGCCAATCTTGCAGTTGATGG
>Ga0066609_10001013_pt1 | contig 17152 bp, 13 predicted proteins | sample SaaInlV_DNA_150m_FD_60378 | JGI IMG/M metagenome (GOLD analysis project Ga0066609, IMG submission 60378) | Marine microbial communities from expanding oxygen minimum zones in the Saanich Inlet - SI075_LV_DNA_150m | ecosystem: Environmental > Aquatic > Marine > Unclassified | place: British...
CTGGGTCATTATTTTAGTGGGCACCCTTTTAAAAGGTATAGTCAGGAGTTAGCTAGTATTGGTGTGAAGCCACTTAATGATTTAGATGAGCATTTTAATGAGGTTATTAAAGTTGCAGGTTACGTAACTGCTGTTAGGGTACTCAAGACTAAGCGTAATAAAAAGTTTGCATTTGTTACTTTGGATGATGGCGTTGGTAGTATCGATATTGGTGTATTTGCAGATCTTTATATTGATGTAGAAGACGAGTTGGTTAAGGATGTGGTGTTGATTGTGCGAGGCACTCTTTCAGTCGATGATTATAGTGGCCGCAAAATAATTGCAGATAGTGTGGAGCCACTCGAGGCAATTAGATTAAAGCATAAACCATATTTAAGTCTTAATGTGGAAAATAACCAAGATTTTGTTGAGCATTTATTAAAAACTTTACAAGCTAATAAGGGAGGCTCTCATAAAGTTGTGTTACGCTATAAAAATAATAAAGGTAGTGTTGCGCATATGGAGTTTTCTGATAATTATCGAATTAAAATAGATGACGGTTTGCTCGACATGCTTGAGCAAACGCCGGGCTTAACTTCTTACTCTATTATTTATTAAGTACAATATTCCAATCTATTGCTTTTCTATTCCAGGCTGTTAAAGCCTCGTTTGCTTGTGAGAAATGCCTACATCCTATAAAGCCACGATGTGCAGACAATGGTGATGGGTGTGGGGCAGTTAGAACTTTATGTTTATGTTGATCAATATTTATGCATTTACGTTTAGCATGATTGCCCCAAAGTAAAAATACCACATTGTTATTGTGAGTGTTAATTGCATTGATAACTGAATCGGTAAAAGTTTCCCAGCCAATTTTACTGTGTGAATTAGCTTGATGCGCTTCTACAGTCAATACGGTATTTAATAATAGCACGCCTTGTGAGGCCCAGCAGCTCAGATCACCAAATTTAGGCATATTAATTCCAATATCACTACTTATCTCTTTATATATGTTTTGTAGAGATGGTGGAATAGCCGTCCCATCTTTTACTGAAAAGCAGAGTCCATGTGCTTGGTTTTCACCGTGGTATGGGTCTTGCCCTAGAATTACCACTTTAACATTAGCAAAAGGTGTGAGCTTAAATGCGTTGAAAATATTTTCATGTGCTGGATAGATGGTTTTACCTTGTGTTTCTTGTGTTTTTATATACTTGAAAATATTGGTGAAGTACGGTTTAGATTTCTCGGCACCGATTACTTCTTCCCATGTTAATTTAGTGGTAATTACAGTCATATTATTTCTCAGATTTCCTCATAGTTTGGGCCATCGCCTCCTTGGGGTGGGCTCCATTTTAAGTTTGCAATTTTTATAGCGCATGTTTGGCAGTGGATGCAGTTATCTGGTTGTAATTTTAACTTGTTGTCCTCTAAAGAGTAAACATTTGCAGGGCAGAAGTTGGTGGCACCTAGCTTTTCTTGGGAAGTTAGTTTATTGGTGTTTAAGCTTATATGGTTAGGTTGGTCTGTGGTATGCATGCTATTTGTTGCAAAAACAGAGCTTGCTCTATCGAAGTTTATTTTATTGTCTGGTTTTGGGTAGGAAATATCTTTGTATGTTTGTGTTGAGTTGAAGTTATTATTATTGTTTTGCCACTCCCAGGGCTCTCTGCCTTTAGTTATTAGATGAACTCCAGCAAGCAACATACCTGGAATAATGCCATACCTAAACCCTGCTTTTATATTCTTGGCTTTTTTTAATTCGGCCCCAACGCTGGTATTTAGGCGTTGAATATAGCTGTGTGAAATAGTGCTTTCTTGCAAAAACTCTGTAGCAAGACACTCTGCAGCTAGCTTGCCACTTTTTATGGCGTTATGAATGCCTTTTAACTTTATATTGTCAACTAAGCTAGCGCTGCAGCCAACCAGTACTCCTCCAGGAAATGCTACTTTTGGTATGCTTTGGTAGCCACCTTCATTTATGACCCTGGCGCCATATGCTAGGCGTTTACCTTTAGCAAAATAATGGCATAATTTATTATGAGTTTTGAGCATCTGCATTTCATTATGAGGGTTTAAGTGTGGATTTTGATAATCTAGGCTTGTAATTAGACCAACTGCAAGCAGGTTATTGGGTAGGTGATAAAGAAAGCCGCCACCGAATATTTTATTGCCTAATGGAAAGCCAATGGTATGAGTTATTTTGCCTGTGCTGTGCTGATTTTTGTCTATTTGCCATACTTCTTTAATGCCAAGGCCATAGCTGGCCTGACCTGTCTCTAATTTAAAATGCTCAATGATTTTGCGACTAAAGGGGCTTGCTGCACCATCTGCAACTATGGTTTTCTTTGCATAAATATTAATGCTGGGGCTAAATTGAGGGCCTTCTTTACCATCTTTTGTAACTCCCATTGCTTTTGTTTTAACGCCAGCTAGTTCATTATTGGTATTTATTATAAAATCACTTACTGCAGTTTGTGTGAATATATCTATGTTATGTGCTGTTGCAACTTGAGCTAGGTGTTGGCATAGATCCCCAAGTCTTATTATAAAGTTGCCATGGTTTTGCATGGCGCGTGGTATGGGCAGCTTATATTGTTTTGTTTTTGTTAAAAATAAAAGTTCTTCTGTAGTTACTTTTGTGGCAAATTTTGCGTTTTGCCAGTCAGGTAGTAGTTCAGTTAAACTATCTGCTTGCAGTATTGCTCCTGATAATGAGTGGCTACCAATATCTGCTGCCTTTTCAATTATGGCTATTGAAAAGGCGCTGTTTAGTTGAGCAAGGCGTAATGCAGCACTAAGTCCCGCAGGCCCGCCGCCGACAATAACGAAGTCATATTTTAAACTGTCTGTACCCATTAGTTATTCTCATGCATCCATAATTAAATATATTATATTCGTAGTTAGAATGTTTGTCATCTTCTTAAATAATATGGTGGGTTTAGCCGTTGTATTGCAATAGTTGTTGGCAGAATTCTTGACCTTATATAAGCTAATCTTTATACTGATGCTTTGTACTTAGGGCTTATTTTAATATGGAAGTTGTAGTTGCAGTTAAGCAAGTTACCGATTATAGAGTCAAAGTAAGGGTGGCTCAAGATAACAAAAGTGTTGTAACAGAAAACTTAAAAAAGTCATTAAACCCATTTGACGCCATTGCTGTAGAAGCGGCGGTGCAGTTAAAAGAGCAGGGGCTTGTATCTAAAGTTACAGTTGTAACTATAGGTAGTGTAGAAAAAACACAATTATTACTGCAGTGCTTAGCTATGGGCGCATGTGAAGCCTGTCATATTGAAACTGAATTAGAATTAAAATCATCTTTGCAAGTCGCGAAGGTTTTAGTGGCATATGTGAACAAAATTAAACCGCAGTTAGTTATGCTAGGGAAACAGGCTATAGATAGCGACGCTAGTCAAGCTGGGCCTATGTTAGCTGGATTATTGTCATGGCCGCAACTTACGTTTGTCTCTAAGCTTAATATAACTGGTAATTCTTGCGAGGCGCTGCGAGAAATAGATCAAGGTCTGCATGCTGTAGCTGCCGAGATGCCAGCAGTAGTTACAGTTGATTTAAGGTTAAATTCACCAAGATTCCCAAGTTTACCCAATATAGTCGCAGCAAAGCGCAGACCACTAACAAAGCTAAACGTTGCTGATTTATGCAGCGTAGATGCAGCTAAAACAACTGCTATCTCATACGCTGAGCCAAGTAAAAATAGGTCGTGTGAAATACTTGAAGATACTGCCGCTTTGGTTACAGTTTTGCGTGAAAAACAAGGGCTGCTATGAACTTTATATACGTTATTGCCAATCAATTTGGTGGAAATATTTGTGATAACACTTTAGCCGCAATTACTGCCGCATCTTCATTTTCTAAGCCTATTAAATTAATAGTTATGGATAATGTTACAGCTGATAGTCTGCAAGTTATGCAGAGGTGTGAGTTGCTCGATGAAATAATTCAGCTTGAGCATCCAAAGCTTGAGCATCTATTGCCAGAGTTCGTTGCTGCAGCATGTAGTGATCTAATTAAAGATAACGCTTATGCAGTAATAATGATTGCTAATACTTATAGTAAAAACATGCTGCCACGACTGGCAGCGAGTATCGATTGCGATATGATTAGTAATGTCAACAATATAAGTGAAGCAGGGGCTGTGCTAACACATGCAATTTATGCTGGCAATATTTTTGAGACCCTGCAGATAGATGAGTTTCCATGTGCTATTACTGTGAATGCAAATAGCTTTCCAAAAGCAAGTTATAGTGAGTCAGATAAGTGTTCAGTAGTAAAGATAACTGATTTAGCTCTGCCTGATATAAAGGTAGAGCATGTTGCATTACAAAGTTCTGATTTAGATAAGCCGCTGCTTAGTAATGCAAAAGTTGTTATTGCTGGGGGTAGGGCGTTAGGCAGCGCAGAAAATTTTGCAAGATTAGAGGATTTTGCCGCTAGAGTTGGTGCTGCAGTTGGTGCGACGCGCGCTGCAGTTGATGCCGGCTATGTGCCAAACTCATATCAGGTAGGGCAAACTGGTCAGGTTGTGGGTCCAGATTTGTATATTGCATTTGGGATTTCTGGAGCTATTCAGCATTTGACGGGGATGCGTGATAGTAAAGTTATAGTGGCAATAAATACAGATCCAGATGCTGAGATATTTAAAGTTGCTGATTATGGTTTGATTATGGATTGGGAAGTGGTGTTGGCTGCATTAGAAAGTGCTGTTGCTGGCTGACACTATAGCTGATAGTTTTTATGGGTTTTAAGGGAAAAAATATGTATATTAATAACAACACTACAAATATTGATTTAGTGCCGATTAATTGTTTCACAGTTTCAAGTTATGCAGCTTATATTGAAGCTGAAGCTGATGACTTTACAAAAGAATGGTTGCTAAATAATGATTTTAAGGCTAAAAGTGGCTCATATTGTAAGGTTCCGACTAAAGAAGGTAAAATAGGCGAAGTTATAAGTATTGTCTCTGATGATGATAATTGTTTTTGGGATGCTGGTGCTTTGGCTTCGAAGCTGCCTCAAGCTAATTATGAGTTTCGGCGTGGTGTGAAAGCAGAGCATGAATTTTTAACTGCGCTTGCTTGGGGCTTGGCAAGTTACAAGTTTACTGCTTTTAAAAAGTCTAGCGTTAATTTTCCTAGCTTAAAATTACATGAAAGTATTGATTCTAATTCGTTAAAAGAATTTGTAAATACAATTTATCAGGTGCGAAATTTAATTAATTTGCCTGCCAATGCTTTGGGTCCAGAAAATATTGCGCAAGAAGTAGCTGCAGTTGCCCAGTTATATAAAGCTAGTTTCAAGCAGACTATAGGCGCTGATTTATTAACGCAAAATTTTCCAGCAATCCATACAGTTGGGCGCGCTAGTGTGAGAGAGCCGCGCTTGATTGAGTTGGCTTGGGGTCCAGATGATGGCTTTAAATTAGCATTGGTTGGCAAGGGTGTTTGTTTCGATAGTGGTGGTTTGGATATTAAACCAGCCGCTGGTATGCGTGACATGAAAAAAGACATGGGTGGCGCGGCGCATGCTCTTGGTTTAGCGCGTATGATTATGGCGCATAATCTGCCAATATCGCTGCGTCTTTATATTCCTGCAGTTGATAATGTTATAGCTGGTAATGCTTATATGCCTGGCGATATTTTGGAGACAAGGGCTGGTATAACTGTTGAAAATGATAATACTGATGCTGAAGGGCGCTTGATTTTATCTGATGCACTTTATTTGGCATGCGAAGCTAAGCCAGATTTGCTTATCGACTTCGCTACGCTCACTGGTGCCGCTAGAGTAGGTTTAGGTCCTGATATACCAGCTATGTTTAGCAATAGTAAAGAAGTTGCAGATGCAGTCATATCTAGTTCAGAAAAAGTGCATGATCCAGTTTGGCCAATGCCATTATTCCCAGCTTACAATAAATTTATAGAAAGTAAGTTAGCTGATGTTCGCAGTTGTGGCAGTTGTTGTTATGGTGGCGCTATTACGGCGGCATTGTTCTTGCAGAAGTTTGTAGCTAAGGATGTCTCATGGTTGCATTTTGATATAATGGCTGCAAATACAAGGGATTTGCCAGGTCGTCCTGAAGGTGGTGAGGCTATGGGATTGAGGTCGCTTTTTAATTATATTCAAGGATTGGTTGCTAGTTAGAGTTGTTTTGGTTAGTCTTTTGTTTATGCGCCCGTAGCTCAGTTGGATAGAGTATCTGGCTTCGAACCAGGTGGTCGGGAGTTCGAATCTCTCCGGGCGCACAGTATAAATATTTTAATATATTCGTCTTAATTATATATAATCGCAGCAAGCGTTCTGCGCAAGCCCTTTGGCATATATTAAAAATAGAGCGCTACTCTAAGTGCTTGTATATCATGGGTTTTATAGTTGGCCCATTATGTTGACAGCCCTTGGCTGGTGTGGTATAAATAGATTACGAGAGCAGTGAAAGTTGAGGTGTAGTTGTAAGTAAATGTATATGTGTTGTGTGAGAGCTGCTAAACAGGGGGGTGTTTTTTAAAACAACGCAGGTGATAGTATGAAAGGTGATGGACTAAGTGTAGGGCACGGAGAGCCCACCGATTTCCAAAAGGATGGTGCTGTGATAGTTGAAGCTAATGATGCCCATGGGGTAGGTTCTGTGGCAGATGCAACTACCGTCGCAGATTCTAAGCTAGCAGTACAAACAGTTTTACAAAATGGTTCGAGTACGCGTTTAGGTAGCGGCTTGACAGATGAATCTGATTGTACTTCAATAGATACTACACCGAATACAGATAAATTTAATTATATAACATGGGAAGAATTTAAAAGATCAGGAAATTCGCTTGGTCTTGATTACCAAAAAAGTTACAACAAACTATTTGATAAGTATAATGATTCCTTTGGAGAAAAAGGTAATAAGAGGAGCCCGTTTTACCATAAAACAATAGAAGCTGCTAAAACTTTTATTAAAAATAAATATAGTGATAAAAAAGTCACGACCTACAAAAAAAACGCGCATTTAAGCGAAGAACAAAAAACAAAAGTTGAAAATATATTATTGGAACTAGGGATACAATATCAACTTGAAATGGCAACAATTGTAGTGGCATGTTTAGACAAACCTGAATCATATGATACGCTATATTATCAAAATGCCGTTGGTTCTTCATTGGAGTCAATAGTAGCTGAACATAATAATGTTAGACCAAAGGGTTATAATGCTTTTGAGATAAGAGAAAAAAGAAAGTTAAAAATAAAAATTGCTCATGAAACAACAGAGGCTATTAAAAATCCTGAAAAAGAAAAGAAAAAAACTACTGAAGATATCCCTGGTCATTTTACTGATTATATCACAGTAGGAACCTTCAAATTAATGTGTGAATCAATAGTTGCTGATTCCCCTACTGAGCACCTAAGTGGTGAAAGGGCTTTCCTCGAACCCGAATATAGCAATGATTATAAAGGTAGAAAAGTAATAGCGCCAATAAGCATTTCTAGCTCTTGTGCTGCGGCTGCTGGTTATAATACAGAGGTAGGCGTTCAAGGACTTCTGCAAGAGCTAGATCCTAACGTAGAAGAATTAACTTTAGTTAGGTGTGATGCTGTGCATCTATGGACAGAATTACAAGCTAAAGTACACGATATAGCAGCGACAGGTACAAGTGAAAATCTTGAAATGTATTTAGGGAAAATATTTGATTTAGATGAAGAAAATGAATTTGTTCTTGATGAAGCGACAGGTTTTAGAAAATTAAATTTGAATCAGGTCGAGCCGTATAGTTTTTCAAGAACATTAAGTGATGAATCAGAAATATCAGCCACAACATCAAAAGGTGGTGGATCAGCATTTCTTACGGAGGGAAAAGACGAAGCTACTATAGAAGTAAATTTGTTGGAAGTGCCGTCTAATGCTCTAGACAAACAAGGTGTTTCAGATCTATCAATTGGAAGTAAAGGAACATCAAATTATGAATCAAATATATCAGCCACAACATCAATAGATGGTGAATCAGTATTTCCTCCGGAGAAAAAAGACGAAGATAGTATAGGAGTAAATTTGTTGCTAGATGTTTCAGATCTATCAGGCACAACATCAATAGATGGTGATTCAGTAATGCTTCTGAAAGAAGAAACAGAAAAATCTGGCGAAACATGGGAGAAGAAGCTTTTCGTGCCAATCTTGAAAGTACTTAGAGATAATCACTTTAAAAATTGCAAAGCAAGTACTTCCAAAATAAACGAAATTATTGTTAGTAAGCTTAAAGAAACACAAGGTGCCAGCGAAGCATTTTCTGATAAATATGATTACAAAAGCACACTTGACCTTGAGAAAGAGCAGCTTAAAAACATAACCGCAATATATACTGAAAAACTACAGCCTCTAATTGATAACTGGATAAGGGATGCTAACGAATTTATGCTACCTGGTTCTAGCCCTAGCAAGTCATCTCCAATTTCTGAAAGTAAAGAAGAAGATGCGTCAGCATTGAGTTTTGGCCCTAGAGGTAAAGACGGGTCTGTAAGAGAAAAGCTAGGGCAGCTAGCATTAGTTATGAGCCTGATTGATAATAAATGTTTTGTAGAAGCGCTAAGTAAGATGAAAGAAAAATCAGCTGCTGCTACTAAAGATAAGCGTTTCAACTACTTTACTCCTGAAACAATTAACGATATATATAAAAAAGCAGGAAGAGAATATATAAAACTTTTAGATGAAAACGAAAGTGTAAAGCAAGATTTGATAAATGAATTACATCAACTAGCTCAATGTTTTGCTGATAAAACGGAAGCACCTGTTTCCATATCCATGCTTGATGAATATATACATACACAAAATATTGCTTTGAAATATTTTATACCGCAAGGTGTTTTTAGTGCAGAAGATGATGGCCGTGATCTGATAGATGCGCTTAAGAAATTTTTTGCTGAACTTATTCCTGGTTACAGTATTCCCAAAGGTTATTCAGAAGAAGGCACAGATCCAGTTTATGAAGTACCAGCTCCGGCTAAAGCTGTTCAAAGCAATGCTCAATGTCTCAATACTGTTGGTCTTACATCTGTTTTCCCCGAACAGAGGAAGGAAAGTAATGAGGCTGATGTTATTTCAGTCGCAAAAGATGCAAATAAGGAAGAGGGGGAGAAAGGCGTTTCGTCGCTCTCTCGTCCTGGTCAATAGCCTTTATTCTTATACACAAATTTTGATGCTTATAGCTGTTACTAAGTCTGTGGTATGAATAAAACAAGATAAAAACTGTGTTTAAATAGCTAGCTATTAATTGATTAACTATTATATTACACTTAAAAAGTGTATTATAATTTATAGATGATTTGCCAATATATAATTGGCTTGGGGGCGTAATGGTTTCATTAAAAGATAAAATTTTCAAATCGAAAGATACCCAAGAAAAAGACTTATATATAAAAAGATTAGAAGATAAAATAAAAGAGTTGAGATCTGTTATAGATAAAGTCCCTGGAAATTTTTATTGGAAGGACCTAGATGGAAAATACTTAGGTTGCAATGATAGTGTTATAGAATCTTTAACTCATATTCCTTTGAAAAACGATGTTAAGCTTAATTCTTCTAGTGATATAGTTGGCAAAAATAATTATGATTTATTTGAAGACGATTTCCATGCAGATGTCCTCGCCGCCAATGATAATCTAGTTATGTCTACAGGTGAAGAGCAAGTTTTTGTAGAGTCATTTAGCAATAGAGTAGGCGGGAGCCAATATTGGTTATCAAAAAAAGCACCACATGTTAATGAGTTAGGTGAGACTGTTGGCCTTATAGGCTCTGCGCATGATATAACAATACAAAAAAAACTAGAAAAAGAATTAAAAATAGCGTTAGAAAAATCAAAGTCAGATGCAAAGGCAAAAGAGGATTTTATTGACAGCTTAAGTCATGATATTCGCACCCCTTTAGCTGGAATTATAGGTTTGATTGAGTATCTTGAAAAAAACACAAAAGGTATGCCTGATATAAATGAAAAAACAAAAATTCTAAATGAAGCTACAAAGAGTTTTTTAAACTTCTTTAATGAGATATTGGCAACAGTTGAAGATGTGGATGTTAATGAAAATAAAAATAAACATACCCTGGTAAATTTAAAAGAGCTAATAGCTGAGTTTGAGAATATATATAGGCCTGCTATTACAAATAAAAACCTTGAGTTTAATGTAAAACTTGATAAAAAAATAGCAGCTCATGTTGAAGTAAGAAAGGAAATAGTTGTAAAAATTATTACTAACTTAATTGGCAATGCCATTAAGTTCACTGAAAAAGGGAGAATTAACTTTTCTATTAATAGTTCTGATTCACCTGGTTATATAGAAATCATAGTTTCTGATACAGGTATTGGTATTGCTCCTGAAAATATAGAAAAGTTATTTGACCGTTTTACGCGCAATTTTTCAAATAGAATTGACTATAAGGGTACTGGTTTAGGCTTATATATGGTTAATAAATATGTTGATTCAATTTCAGGAACACTGCATGTTGAAAGTGAGTTAGGGGTTGGTACCAGTTTTAAGGTTGTATTTCCTGTAAAGTATAAGCCGCCTGTTAATGAGGTAGTTACTGTATCTAATAGTCTCAAGTTAAATGATGATGATTATGATAAGTGCAGTGCTATACCTGAAAAAAATATACTAATTATAGAAGATAATGATTTAGCTGCTTTTGCACTAGACAATATGATTAAAGAATTTAAGCATAAAACAACTATAGCTAGTACTGCTGCTCAAGCAATAGAAGAATTAAAAAACAATTCTTATGATCTTATTTTTTTAGATCAGGATTTGCCTGATGCTAACGGAGTAGATTTAATTACTGATATTAGGGCAATTATTGGCTCTTACGACCTTCCAATTATTATATTAAGTGGCCATATTGGTCGTAACTTACAAGCTAAATTAAAAAATATTAAGTGCCAGGGGTTATTTGTAAAACCCATGCAGGTTGAGCATTTAGTTAAAATACTAAATAAATATCTAGTTAAGAGCGGTGTGGTATAATAGAGTTTATTCTTCTAGGTACTTCTTTTTGTAATCTATTTTAGCCCATTTATCTGCATCAGTAGCTTGATCTTTTTTAGTGTTAATTATTGGCCACTTTTGGGATAGGCGTTCATTTATAGCTATAAACTCATGTTGTGATTCTGGTAGGTCATCCTCTGCATAAATAGCATCTACTGGGCAGTGATCTACGCACAGGTTGCAGTCTATACATTCTTCTGGATTTATTACAAGAAAATTTGGCCCTTCGTGAAAACAATCAACCGGGCATACCTCAACGCAGTCTGTATATTTGCAACGAATACATTTTTCAGTGACAACAAAAGTCATATGGCTCTCATAATTAATCTCTTTTCAAAATGAAGCATACATAATTTGTATATTTGTGTCTAGGTAAACCTTTTTTTAAATCTATTACTTAAGTATATTTACTTGAGTAAATGATTGTATTATAATGGGTTGTATAGTTGGAGGAAATTACATTGATAGATCAAAAAGAAATAATAACTAAAATACAAAAAAGCATGCCAACATCTAAAGTAGAAATAGAATCAGAAGATGGCGTTCATTTCTTTGCTAATATTTGGGCGGAAGAATTTGCTGGTATACCAATGTTAGCGCAACACCGTATGGTATATGATGCTATAGGTGCTGCTGTTGGTAGAGAAATCCACGCGTTATCAATTAAAACACATGTAGTTATTAAATAGGAGAAGTATATTATGTCAGTTTTATCTAGAATAGAGACTTATGTAGGCGACCATGAAGTTGTATTATTTATGAAGGGCACGGCTGATTTCCCGCAATGTGGGTTTTCAGGAAAAGTTGTTAAAATACTAAAAGATTTATCTGTAGATTTTTTTGTGGTTAATGTGTTGGATGATGAGGAAGTTAGAGAGGGTGTGAAGGTTTTTTCAAACTGGCCAACAATACCACAGCTATATGTCGGTGGTGAGCTTGTTGGTGGTTGTGACATCGTTGTTGACTTATTTGAAAGCGGTGAGCTACAAAAAATGTTGACAGCTACAGCTAGTTAGTCCCACATTGAGTCTTGCTTATCTTCGTGGACAATATTGTCTCTAGCGTTAGATATTTTATTAGCCTTATCTAAGTTTATTTGCTGCGACTTAGTTAGCTTTTTTTCTGCGGTTTTTTTAATAAAAAAATCAATGTCGCTAACATAGTATTTTTTTATTTTATGAAAAAGTCCCATCTGTATGCTCTACCTTGTTTAAAGTTAAATTTTATCTTTTTTTTCTTTGTATGTATATATAACTAGTATAATTTTTTTACGATTAATTGCATTGCAGCGGTGCAACTATGTGTAATTATCCATGGTAACACCATGATAAATATGATACTATCATTAATGATTTTCTTATTGTGTATTAAGGTCTATTTAGTAAATAATTGAAATTAATCTACTTTAGTGTAAATTGTTTTATGGAGTTTTGGGCGGCTAATGTTGTTAGGAGATAAAGTAAGTAAAGGGTTGGTTTTGAATGGGTTTTTATATTCAGATCTGGCTAGCATCTCGGGTCTTACAAGTTTAGATGAGAAATTTTTATCTTTTTTGCAAGATTCTAATTATGCCCTATGGCAAAAAATAAATGATTACCGCGCTAATCAGTATGTTGCTGATAGTGACTTTTTAATAGATGTTGCAATACACTTAGATACTTTTATTTCGCAGTTATTTGTAATAGAACCTGATGTTCAAAAACAAACAAAGGATTGGCTTGCAAGAGATCCAATCTTAAATTTTAAAAAAATATTCATTATAAAGGATGCTAAACGCAAGTTTAAAGATCTGCATTCATTAGCCAGCTTTGAAGAATTGCATAGATGGCTATTGACTAAATTAAACATAGACCATACTAATGATATTGTTGATTTTGAATTAGCTGTGGCCGAATTGGCGCTTAGTTTTTTACTAGACAGAGTCAAGTATGCTAAAGATATAGAAAATATGGTTGCTTGGTGTTGCCATGGCTTTGTTACGCCAGTAGCTTTAGAATTAGTTGAAAATTGGATTAGCTTTAATTTGCCCCAAAAATTTATAGCAGCTGAGTTAATTAAGACTAAGACTGATGGATTGACCGCATCATCTACGGAGCTTGGCATAGAGAAACGAGATGGCTTTTGTTTAACAGATAGGGGCGCATCTTTAAATACAATAATCACAGAAGTGAACCATTGTATTTATTGCCATGATAAAAAAGGTGATTTTTGTTCTAAAGGGTTTCCTTTTAAAAAGAGCATGCCAGAGAAAGGTTTTAAAGAAAATGATTTGGGTAATTTATTGCTAGGATGCCCATTAGAGCAAAAGATTTCAGAAATGAATGTTTTAAAAAAAGAAGGTTTGGTTATCGCGCCTTTAGCAATGATAATGCTTGATAATCCCATGTGTGCATTAACTGGGCACAGGATTTGTAATGATTGTCAAAAAGCTTGTATTTACCAGAAGCAAGATCCTGTTGATGTCCCTCAAATTGAAAGCAGAATTTTAAAAGATGTCTTAAGTCTTCCTTGGGGTGTAGAGATTTATGATTTATTCACAAAATGGAACCCGCTTGCACAGAAAGAGTTTCTTATTCAGCCATATAATGGCTATAAAGTTTTGGTTATGGGTATGGGGCCTGCAGGTATAACTTTAGCACATTACCTATTGAATCGAGGGTGTGCCGTGGTTGGCGCAGATGGACTGAAGATAGAGCCTGTAGCAGATAGCTGGCTTAAAGAGCCTGTGCAGAGCTTTGTAGATTTGTCTACTGCTTTAGATGAGAGAATTGTGGCTGGGTTCGGTGGTGTGGCTGAGTATGGCATTACTGCTCGTTGGAATAAAAACTTTTTGAGCCTTGCTTATTTAAGTCTAGTACGCAAACAATATTTTAATGTACTTGGCTCTACTCGTTTTGGCGGTAGTATAACTGTTAATGATGCTTGGGAGCTAGGGTTTGATCATTTGGTAGTTGCAGTTGGCGCAGGCTTGCCAAAAGAGCTTAATATTCCAGGCAGCCTTGCTAAAGGGATGCGTGCAGCCAATGATTTTTTAATGGCATTGCATTTAACTGGAGCTATTCGTGATGAAAATATTGCTTCACTAGAGGTACAGTTGCCAGCAATAATAATTGGTGGTGGTCTTACTGGAGTTGACGCTGCAACAGAGCTTCAAGCGCTCTACATTAAGCAAGTTGAAAGAACATTGCGTCGTTATGAGGATGTGGTCAATAGTAGGGGAGAAGACGATCTGACAGCAGAATTTATGGATGTAGCTAAAGCTAAGCTTGATACTTTTATAGAGCATGGTAGAGAAGTTAGGTCTTGCAGGTTGCGTGCAGAAGCAGCTGGTGGTACTCCTGATTTTGCGCCACTTATTAAAAAATGGGGTGGGGTAACTATTATTTATAGGAAAAAAATGATTGATTCTCCTGCATACCGCAATAATCATTACGAGCTAAAAAAAGCGCTGCAAGAAGGTATTCTTTATGCCGAGTGTTGTGATCCAGATGTTATCGTTGTTGATGATAATGAGCATGTAGTTGCTCTTAAAGCCAAGCATGTTCTTGCAGATGGTAGCATTGAAAATATTGAGTTTGCCGCTAAAAATATTTTAGTAGCAACTGGTGCTAAGCCAAATGTTGCCTATGCTTTTGAGCATGTAAATGATTTAGATAGGGAAGGGTTTCAATATAAATTATATCAGGAAGATCACAGGTCCAAGTTAGTAGTGTCAAATGAATCTAGGCACTGTAAAGATGATTCGCTAAGCTTTTTTAGTAGTTATGATAAGGATAGGCGCCGTGTTACTGTGATCGGTGATACTAATCCAGCATTTCATGGTAGCGTAGTTAAGGCTATCGCTTCTGCAAAGAAAAGTTATAATAAAATCATGCAAAGTATGAAGAATTACAAGTTATATTCACAGCAAGTAAACGCTGATATGTTATATGCTGAGTTAAAAAATAAAATAGATTTTTATAAAGAATCTCATGTTGTTGCTATGTCTAATTTAGAATCTACTGTAATGGTTACAATTTATGCTCCATTTGTTTTGCGTAACTATAATGTGGGTAACTTCTTCCGTATTCAAAATCATGATTTAGGCTTTGACAATATTTTTACTGAGCCAGTTAGTGTTTACCCTGCTAAAATTTCAGCAGATAAAACTTCGTTTAGTTGTTATTTAACAAAAAAAACTGCAAAACTTCTTACAAGGTCCTGGCAAGTAGGAACTAAGGTTTCTGTTATGGGGCCCACAGGGGTGAAGACCACAGTAAAGCCATGGCATCAGCATACTCTTATGTTTTTAGATGAAAGCCAAATTGGTCCAGGTTTACTCATGGCAAATGCTATAAAAAATGAAGGATTTGTCGTGGATGTTATCGTTTCTTTAGATAATATAGCTGACATGTATGCCTATGAAGACTTACATAAGGTTGCTAATAAATTAGTTTTATGTGTTGATGGTAGTGTGGTTGATTGTTCTTATAGTAATGTTTCTTTTGGAAAGTTAAAATCATGTTGTGTTGGTGAATATGATTTTGGTAATTTTAATTTGGCTACAGTTACAGCTGTTTTAATAAAGGCAAAGTCTGATGTAATAAATGATGTAAAGAAATTACGCTATAGTAGTTTATTGAGTTATTTTGAAAATAAGCCAAAAACTACAGCTACAGTTGCAGGGCCGATGCAGTGTATGTTGAAAGGTGTGTGTGCTCAATGTTTGCAGTGGCAAATAGATCCTGAGACTGGTGAGAGAACTAAAGCTGTTTATTCATGTTCATGGCAGGAGCAGCCTTTAGAAATAATTGCTCTTGATCATCTTAAGTTACGCAATGATAATACTGATAATGTTGTCACAAAGTTAAATTCACTATGGCTTGATGATTGCTAATAATTAAGTTAGCATTGTAGGTTATAGTATTGTTTAAAAAGGGGTAATTATGGACCAAATATTTAAATGCAAAAATGTTTTAGTTCTCGGTGCTGGTTCATGGGGTACTGCTATTGCTCTTCATTTGGCAAGACTAGATTATAATGTGTCTCTTTGGGGTAGATCTGCAGAAAAATTACTTGATATGCAAAAAGCTCGCAGGAACAAAGAATATTTGCCCGATGCTCAGTTCCCTGATAATTTAAATATTGTACTTGATCTTGAGTATGCTCTTGATAAGGCAGAGATAGTTTTTTGTATGGTGCCAAGTAATGCTTTTACCGAAATATTAACTAAAATAAGCCCATTTTATAAACGTGATGTGCCTTTTATATGGGGCACAAAAGGGATGCTGGGGGGGCAAGATGATTTTGGTTTTCTAGATGTTGCAGTTACTTCAATTTTAGGTGAAAAAGTTCCATATGCGGCGATGTCAGGCCCAACTTTTGCAACTGAAATAGCTGCAGAGTTGCCAGCAGCAGTAGTTGTTGCTGCAAAAGAAAAGTCTATGGCTGTAAAGTTACAATTATTATTGCATAGTGATAATTTTAGAGTATATAGCAGTGATGATATAAAAGGCGTTCAGGTTTGTGGTGCTATAAAAAATATACTAGCAGTTGCATCAGGAGTGGCAGATGGTTTAGGTCTTGGTGCTAATACTAGAAGTGCTCTTATAACCAGGGGGTTAGTTGAGATGAGTAGGGTGGCTATAAAAGCTGGCTGCAAACAAGATACACTTATGGGTTTAGCTGGTATGGGGGATTTAATCTTAACTTCAACCAGTGACTTGTCTCGTAATCGTAGACTTGGTTTAGCTATAGGTAAAGGTGTGTCATTAGAGCAAGCTACTTCACAGATTGGCCAAGTTGTAGAGAGTCTTCATAATGCTAAACTGCTATTGGGTTATGGGCGAGCGCATGGCATAGAAATACCAATTACAGAGCAAGTTTGTAATATACTTTCAGGTCAAGTTACTCCTAAAATTGCAGTAAGTAATTTATTGAGTAGGGCACCTAGATCTGAGTTTACAATAGGCTAGTTTGTTGCGTAGTGACCTCATTGCAATTAGATGCTATTAGTAGCTAGTCATCGATAATCGGGTAATTGTGAGGGATGTCTCTCCCGGGCTGCCATTGCGAGGAGCGCAGCGACGTGGCAATCCATTAGATGTCATGATGTTTATAACCTATAGTCTAGCTCACACCGGGTTATTACTTTATCGCTAGTGGTCCTGCTCCC
>Ga0066609_10001017_pt1 | contig 17100 bp, 6 predicted proteins | sample SaaInlV_DNA_150m_FD_60378 | JGI IMG/M metagenome (GOLD analysis project Ga0066609, IMG submission 60378) | Marine microbial communities from expanding oxygen minimum zones in the Saanich Inlet - SI075_LV_DNA_150m | ecosystem: Environmental > Aquatic > Marine > Unclassified | place: British...
GAAATGAGCCTTTTGCAAATTCGATTGGAGAACGAAGGTCAATCATAGGCGTATTGGCTTTTAATAATTCAAGATGATTATTCATAAAATATTATTTAGATCGTTTTGACTGAAAAAATTCCTGAAGAATTGCAGTGCATTTTTTTTCTTCAACCCCACCCTTTACGGTTGTTCGGCTATCTAATCGGCGATCGCCACATAATTGATACAATGATCCGCAACATCCCTTTTCTTCGTCATAAGCCCCAAATATGAGCTGACTAACCCTAGAATTAATAATTGCGCCCGCACACATGGGACAAGGCTCCTTTGTAACATATAAAATACAATCACTTAATCGCCAATTTTCCAAGGTACCAGATGCGGCGGTAATAGCTAAAATTTCAGCATGAGCCGTAGGGTCATTTAACCGCTCACGTTGATTATATCCTCTTCCAATTATTTTTCCATCTTTTACAATAATTGCTCCAACAGGTACCTCGCCTTCAGAAAATGCTTTTTCGGCAAGACGCAATGATTCCTTCATCCAGATTTTATGATCAACTCTGGATGGGAAAGGATTCCTTAAATCTGACATCTATGTATTTTGGAGCGTTTTTTGGAGGGACGCGAGATGTGTCGCTAATTTTGATCGTCCGGCGGGAGTTGTATAATCCACTTCAACTACGGTAGCGGCTCCACTATCTTTGTAAATTTTATTGATGGATTCTTGACAATTTTCAAATAGAGCTAAACGAAATTCAGACACGGCTAATATGAGCCGTACATCTAAATAATTGATTTTAGAATTATGGTCAAAAACCCAATCTGGGTCTAAAATTGGATTTTGCTTTCCAAAAAATATATTAGAATAAGTTCTTGCTTCAGTGTTGTTTCCTAACGCATTATGGGCAAAACTTAACCCAGCATAGATATCAAGTATTTCATCAAAAGTAGTATCTATAGTTAATAGTTTTTCAAAATAATAAACGGAAGAATCAGCTAAGCGTAAATGCCCCATAGTCCATCCCATTCCATTATAATTATCATAATAGGACGTATCTTTTTTGATGCCATCGGCAAACCAAGACCGTGCTTCAATATAATCTTTTGATTCATACATAGTCCAACCATATTCAGCTAACTCATCTTCTGTTGTCACAATCTTTCCCCGACAATTCGGAAAAAATACAAGACAAATTACTAGCCCCACAGTCGTTAAAATATATCGAGTATGTTTCATCATTTTAATAACATCATTTTCTTATTCTTAACAACACCAGTATTTGTAGATAATTGTACGAAATAAATTCCAGAGCTCATGGCTTCACCCCGTTTATTTTGCCCATTCCATTGAATCCTGAATTGGCCAATTTGATCTTTATTTTCAACCAACGTTTTGACATGCTGCCCTAACAGATTATAAATATTGATCGAAACATTTTGACTTAATCCATCCATTAATCCAATGTCGTAAATAATCGTCGTAATTGGGTTAAACGGATTAGGATAATTTTGGTGAATATTGGTTTCTTCAGGAACAATTATAGTTTTAGGTCCTAATTTGAAATACCCAGTTTTTTCTGATAGTGTAAAGATATTTTCATCTTTAGTAATGGATGGTAATTCTTCCCAAATGACGCCATTTTTTCGTCTATAAATCGCTAAATCTTCCCGATCCCTACCAAAACGAATTTCAATAGGTTTAACAAATTGGAATCCTTCATCTCCTAAAACGTAAGATGCTTGATCATTAAAATTAGGAGAAAATAATGATGAGTCAACAATCAAAAATGGTTGATCATAAGCGACAGCCCCAGGATCTCCTACAACGGAGAAACGTCCATCACCACTTCTACCTGACCATCTTGAAGATGTTTTGGCTGCAGCCAATGAAAATGCTTCGCTAATTAAGGTATCCCCAACATGAGCGATCGCATGGACATCGATAGAATATGTTCCTGAAACATCAAAATTAAAATCACCAGACCATGTATAAGCAGCAATCGTATCAATATCAATATCTTCATTTTGAATTTCCATAGAAATATTGGTCGTTTTTGAAACTGTATCCGTGACGATTACCTGAATAAATTTTGAAAATGCATTATTTTGAACAACAGCAACAGATGGATGTGGACGAAGCACTCTTAAAACGTCCAGGGTAAAAGTTGCAGTATCCGATGCTTCTTCATCCGCTGCAATCACCTGAATTGTTGCATCTGCAGACCAAAGTTTAGATGGAATAAACTGAACTGAATCACCAACATTATTTGATAAAAAGGTCATTGGAGAAATTGTTATTTTATCTTCATTCGTGATAGCAGAAATTGTAAAGGTTAAGGATGTATCATCCACATCGTAAGTGAAAGCACCAAAATCTATTTTAATGGAATCATTTTCAATGACTTCAATCAAGGGAATTTCCGAAATAACTGGCGGATCATTTTTTGGATTGACGATGGCAATCACAGTATCTCTTGCTTCAGCACCTTCGATATCATGAACAATAAAAATTACACGATGATTAGTTCCATAATAATTTGGCGCACTAGTAAAATAAGCCCAATTTTCCCCAGATGATGCCGTATCAATTTTCACACTCATTAGGGAATTCGATCTGGAATTATTGATCGAATTAACTGTTCTTTTTGATAAAGCTGGCCCAGCTTTTCTTTCAGTTCGATTTGGATTAAATCCTAAATATTCGCGGGCTAATTTCGCATGAACATTCCATGGAGTTCCCGGTCCAACAATCACTTGTCCCAATGGATAATCTTCATCCAATTGTGTTGTATCTAAAATAATTGCAGCCCAAGACATTTCAGTTGAATCATTGTTATCAACATCTATCAAATAACTGGTTAAATTAATTTTTGTAGTATCTACAGCGTCTTCAATCCATTCTTTTATGTGATCAGGTGCCACGATATTTACGACAGGTGTATCATTTACTGCGGCGACACTTAGAGCAAAAACAACAGAATCTATAAGAAGATAATTATCTTCAACTATCACCTTCATATTGTAGAAACCTGTGTCATCCTGTGTTGGAACCCAAGACATTCGACCAATAGAATCTATCGTTGCTACATTGGAAGTTGCAGCATTTCCAATCGTTCGAGTGGTAATAATTCTATATCGGAATGAATCACTTTGCATTGTGGCTAAATCCAAATCACTTACAATAACGGAGTCTAAATTATTCCAAGGAATATCTTCAGACAGAGATACGGCCAAAACAGGCGCAATTACCGGGTTCGAATTGTATCTCACCAATGTATCAGCATGAAGAGTATCAGAAATATTCCCTGCAACATCAAAAGCACGGATATGAGCAACATAAGTTTCATCATGTTTTAAAAAGAAAGTTAATTCGTAAGGTTCATTTGGGAGAGGAACTGTATCCCAATTATAAAAATTGTTTATTGAATCAGTCGGTGAAACAATTTTTTCAATAGCGTATTCATATCGTTCCGTTCCAGAATGAAATTCAGCATCACCAAAATCGGTAAATTCTGACCACTGAATTGAAAGTAAGTCACTTGATATAAGTGTATCCAATGTAATGAAATTCCCACCAGTAGCCGTCCCAACTATCGGAGGAGTTGGATCATAAACATATTTATAAGTGCTCTCTGTTCCAAATGTGGAATTCCCATTTCTATCGGTTATTTTACCTCTGACTTTTATAGAGTCCCCTAAATAAAGGTCTGTTCCGTCTGGAAACTTTTCTAATATATTTGCGAACGATCTATAAAACTTTACCGAGTCACCAGGGGTTGTAATACTATCATTCTCAACCGTATTATTTAGCACTATGGTTTTCCATTGAGTCCCATTCGTAATATTATAAAGTTGAATATCAACTCTTCCACCCTGATATAGTGTAGAATCAGATGACGGAGCAGAAATCGGTAATTTTACTTCAATACTATCTGTAATTCCATTTAACCAACCTTGTACAGGGTTTTTACCGTTAATATTAACTGTACCTGTTAAAAAGTCAGCTGGGTGAATATTATCGACCTGAAAGAGATCAGTACTCACAAAACTTTCTACTACGTTACCTGGACGATCTTTTGCGGTGAATGTGGTATGAAAAGGGCCATCATTTGTTTCGCCATCTGCTAAAACAATATTAAAATAAAAAGCAGTATCTCCAACGCTCGAATCGGCTAAAACAGTTTGGACAGTATCCCCAATTGAAGCAACACCATTCGCATACCAATAATCTATGCTTGGGACAGGAGTTGTCATGGAAATCAACTCATTCATTTTTACAGTTATTAGAATATTTTGCTCACCAATACCAATATTAGATAAAGTTGTGTCAGATTTATTCGCATATGTGAACGTTGCTTGCGGAACAATATTTTCAATATAAAGGGTATCGGGGTAAGCTATCGAATCTGAACCGCCCAAATTATTTCCAGCATAATCCACTGCAGTACTAGTGGAAAACCTGGCAGTTACCATGCCATTATTATTGATACCGTCCGGGGCAATAAATTCAAAGGTCCAAATTGAATCACTAGCTTGAGAAAGATCCATTTGTCCAGATATAGAATCCTGACCGAAAAATAAATTAATGGTCGGCGTGGGTATCATTTTCTCAGAGAACACAACCGTTGCCGTATCAAGCATACCGCCACTTATATATTCTCTTCCAAAGGAGATAGATGCTTTTGGTGGTGAAATATCATATTTTACATTTGTGACAGAATCTGCGCCATCATTCCCTGCGCTGTCACTACTTGTAAATACAAGGTTATAAACTGTGCTATCACTCAGACCCGCATCAAGTGCAACTTGAGCTAATAATGAATCAGCAATATGGATTCCCGTCACCATTTCACTTGAATCTAGACTCACATTAAAAGTTGATCCCGGTCCGGACACTTTATTAAATGTCAATGTTGTTGTTTCAAGAGTGGGGCCCACTTCTGTTATAGTGTACCCGAGTAACATTCCGCCTGATTTTACATGAGCAGACGAAGCGGGAGAAATTCCAGAAATTAATGGTGGTGTATTATCAACTCTAAACGTGGAATCATTTACATAAATAAATTCAGAATTTTTTGCGGAATCTGAACTGGTTGATGAAAAAACGATATTACCATCACTGGCAGTTTCAGTTGGCAATATAAAAGAATAAATCCAATTCGCGTTACTCCCAGTGCTTACAAAACTTTGTGTGTCAACCGATGCATCTGCATAAGTCGCAACCAATTTGGGAATATTTGACATATCAGCATTTTCATTCCAATTTGCCGTTAATGTAATAACATCTCCACCTTTACCTAATAATGGTGGCGTATTTGTCGTAGTTGTATTTGAATAGGTGTAGGTAATTGTGGGCGATTCATTGTCGATTACTAAACCTGTTTTCCCTGTAATGCTCGAGGTATCAATCGGATTACCCGCAATATCTGATCCACTAACCCAAATAAGAACAGATCCTGTATCCGTAGCATTATCAGGCATATCAGCCGTATAAGTCCAAATTAATCTATTTGTTCCCGCTGTTGAATCCATAGCAATATTTACATTATCCAATCCACTCGGATATTCAATTCTGATATGAGGTAAAGTATCTGTAGCCATATTTGTATAGCCGTATGCGGCTTCTGAGAATGTGGCTGTAATTGTGACTGCCGAATCTTTATTTGCAACCACTGGCGAATAAGTAAGGGCAACACTTTCATGAGAAACAAGGTCCCAAATAATTATTTGATCGCTTTCCGCTTGAACCGTGGAGTTACCTGCAATATCAGTCAAGATAGATCTAAAATAAAGTTTATCTCCAGTTGTTGCACCTGACAATACACTAATTGAAGCTGTGTCAACGTTCGTGACGATTGAACTATCCTCGGTAATATCATTCAAAGATGTTATGGTCGTTGCTGTCATAAGATTTGAAAATTCAGTTTCCGTTTCAAATCTAACTTGTAATTGGACAGTTCCATCTTTTAAAGTAGAGTCCGTTTTAGCCAAACCTGTCTTTACTACAAATCGATTATTGGTTGAATTAATATATCCGGGAACCTCATAACCACCATTAGAATAAACTGTATCAATCCCTTTATCTGGTGGCGGAGATTGATCAATACTAAGACTTGCAAAATAGGGTGCTTCTCCATCCGTCGCATTTGAAGAAATATCCGTAAGTCTAGATGAGAAGTAGATTCGTTTATTCTCAGCAAAACCTGTGGCATTCTCTATATCGGTAGCTGTGGGCGCCATAGTAACTGAGTCATTCACATCCGAAGCTAAAATAGTATAGGCAGTTCCAATATTACTCGTAACAGTCCCTATGATACTTAATAATTGAATTGTTCCGCCAATCAATGTTGTATCATTTGCTAAACCTACAGGAACCGTTGCACTCGTTTGTGTACTATTCCAATATCCTGCACGAATGGAATCACCCAATGTTGTAATGGATGTTAAAGTGTTAACAATCGGCGCATTACCATCAATATAAATATCTTTACTATCAGAAATATTATTGCCGCTTGTAATAGTAAATGTATCCATATCATTACCAGCTTTATCCCTGAAAAATCCGTTACTAATTACAACACTATTTAATCCAAAATCCGCCGATGCATCACTAGTTTCAACAGTGTAAGTTGTAAAATCAATATTAGCAATATTGCCAATCGCAGTCGTTCCAGTGATTGTATTACCGGAATTCATATTTACAAGCCAAGCTGTTCCCGCATCTGTACTGGAAATAGTATCATCAAATACGACAGAAAAAGGAATATTGTCACCCGTGTTATAATATCCATTGGAAAGAGATGATGTTGCAGTTTGAAAAACGGGACGGGTTGTATCAATCAATACAGTACTTGTACTGGTGTTAAAAGTTTTTTCATTTCCCGCAGCGTCAATCACCAATGCTGTATGATAGATAGATAAATTATCAGCAAACCCTCCCAAAGCTATATAATCCGCCACGGGCGCCGTTACAGTTGCTGTTCCATTTACATCTGCCCCTGTAATTGTATAAGCAGTTCCAACACTTGCAAACGCATTTCCAGCCGTTACTTTCCCTTTTAATTGTATAGAACCTCCAATGAGAGATGCGTCATTCGCTAAAGGAACATTTATAGATGTAGATGTGTTCGTTCCATTCCAATAACCGCTCACTACGGTCCCTCCGACTGTTGTTACTGAATTCACAGTCAATTTGGTGGTAGGGCTTGTATCAATTTTTAGTGTATCAATACTTTGAGTTCCATCTGTTACATTGGAATATCCATCCGTAATCCTTGCCGAAATCATGATTAAGCTATCTTCCGCATAATCCCCATGGCCTTCAAAAATCGTTTCAGTAATGGTAAAACTTAATGAATCCCCTTTCATCGTTGCCCAATCAATAGTAACGGGATTTCCTAATGTTGTATAGGCTGCATCACCAATAGTTTTTGCAATTAATTGAACAGAGCCGTTATTTAATTCAGAATTTGATTCAGTTAAATCGATCGGAACGTTAACAGTAAAACTTTCATTAAATGAGTTCCAATATTCTTTTACCACCTTGGTAGCATCAGCAGCATATACAGTCGTGACGCCTCCAACAGTAAAATCAGCTGGTGGATTATCATTATCTGTGATATATAAATAGGTTGTAGCAAACGCACCTAAATCTGTATTTGCACCAACGTTCGTGATCTCAAATTCGATTGATTCTGTATCCTCAACCAAGTTATCATCTGTTATGGAAATAGATATTGAATCTAATGTTGAGCCAGCCGGAATGGTAATTGTACCCAGAACTATGCCATAATCCAAATCATCTGTAGTTGATACATCTGTGTAGGCATAGGTTACCACTGTTTCAAATCCGGATACTTTATCCAATGCAAATGGAATTTTAACCGTACCTGCACTCTCTAAAAATGAAATCCCTGTCCCTTCAAAACTACATTTTGATTTGGTATCGTCATCCAATAATGTAACCGTAAGAGAACTGGTTCCAAGTGTCGCGTTAGAATCTGCCGCAATGGCCACGGTAAATGTTTCATCGCCTTCATAAGTTAAATCACTTATTCCTGTAACTGTGTTCGTCCCTGTTGTTACCCCGGCCAAAATTTGTAATGCATCTGTAGGAATTGTATAATCAACGGTCGAAGTGGTTGTTACATCCGTAACGGTCCAATTAAAGGATGTGTTTTTTTCTGATTCACTATCAAGGGTAACAGTTAATGTTTGAGAATTCATTTCCCAATCATTTCCACTTCCAGAAATACTTGCGATTGGCGCAGCATCATCGTCTGTAATGGTATAGACATAAGTAGTTGAATTTGTGGCATGTAAACTACCATTGGTAATATCATCGGAGGTGGGCCCCAATCCAATTGTGATAGTTTGGTTATATTCATCAATGTTATCCCCCAAAATAGACATGGGAATATCAATGGTCTTTAACCCACTACCTGGCGAAACTGTTACTGTCGATGTGGCACTGGTATAATCAGTGGCTAATGTGGCCGGATGCGAACCGGTAGCACTGATTGTATAGGGAATTGCCACCGTTTGTTCACTTGAATCCGTTAAAGTTATAGTAAATGCTACAGGAGTCGTCGTCCCCGTATTACCTTCCGAAGCGCTGGAAGCAGAGGTGACAAAATAAATAGCAGGCCCATCATCATCATCCAATATTTTCATAATATGACTGTTTAAATCAGCAGATAACGATACATTACTTTCTGTGCCTGATGAAAGGTCAAGAGTGATTGTTTGATTCTCTTCATCAACTAAATCGCTAAGGATTGTGACTGTAAATGTTGTATCCGTGGTTCCTGCCAGCATGGTTACGGTTCCAGAAGCTGCTAAACCCGTATAATCTTGATTTAAAGTTGCAGCCGTACTAGCCGATGTATTTACAGCATAATCAATACTTACATTTTTTTCGCTGGCCAGGTCCAATAAAAACTTAAAACTTGCAGTCCCAATTGATTCACTAATATTGGTGCTACTATTGGTTGTATCAATACTAATTGTGGGTGGGTCATCATCGTCAATAATGGTTACAATTTGGGTTTGCTGTCCCCCCAAGGAAACATCAGTAACAGGGTTGGACAATTTAATGGTGAAAGTTTCGTCGTCTTCGTCCGTATTATCCGCAACAATCACTAAACTAAATGTAGTTGTCGTATTTCCTGCAGGAATAGTTATTTCTGTAGATCCGAGCTGATAATCAACATTGCCGTCTGAAGCTGTACCGCTATTACCATCATCAATATAAACTTTTGCATCCACTTCTGACACCGCAGATAATTGCAAGGTAAAAGTCCCGACTGTATTATTAAAATCTGATGATTCATTAACTGAAGCTGTGGCCGATTGAAATTCCACACTGGGTGCATTATCATTACTGGTGATAACAAAAGTATGCTCTACAAAAGATGCAGTTGCATGAAGGGTTCCAGTTGCGACTCCATCACTGCCATCTGCAGGCGTACCTAAATCAATGACTAAATTTTCGGTGTTCTCATAAAATGCATCGTCCGATATATCAAAAGTTATATTCCCTGTCGTGTTTCCTGCAGAGATAGTAAAGTTACCATCCGCTAAATCATGGTCAGCAGATGAGCCTGAGTTAGTTGTTGTGGATTTAGCTGCGTCTATTGTATAGGGAATGACTACATCTTTTCCACTGGCTATATTAATTTCAACTTGTACACTTTGAGTTGCATCACCTTCTGAACCTGCGGCGTCTGCTGATGCCGAAAACCGAACCGTTGGCGCAGAATCATCATCGGTAATTGTAATTGTTAATTGTCCAGTGGCGCCAACAGTACAATTAGTGTTGGCAGTTAAATCAATGATAACTTCTTCACCATATTCATCATTTCCATCATCTGTGATTCCAAAGTCTATGGTTCCAGTTGTATTCCCTGCACTGATGGTTAATAAGCCGTCCGCCATTGTGTAATCCGTTCCACTTCCCACAGCAGAACTACTGGCACTCACAGCATAAGCCACGATTACATCTTGATAGGATTTATAATTCAATGAAACGGAAATGGAATAAGACCCATCAATCTCCTGAACCGTAACTGCACCATCAGCATCCGTAAAATAAACAGACGGAATAGGGTCGGAATCTGCTAAAGTAATTGTTTGTGTTGTGTTATCTCCCCAACCTGCGTTTGTATTTCCCGTTAATCCCAAAATGATTGTTTCGGCATTTTCATCTTCAGCATCGTCAACAAGGGTTACATCAAATGAGAGTGTTGACGTCCCCGCCGAAATTGTTTTTTCTTCCAAGGTTACTGTATAATCATCGGTTGCTGTAGCTGTTCCAGTTCCACCATCTGTGAGAGTAACTTTCACATCTTTTTCAGAAACAGCAGATATGGATAATGTTACTGATTTTGTTGCATCACTTTCTGTTGCAGTTGCGGTAGCACTGGAAAATTCAACCGCGGGTTGATTATCGTCATCTGTGATAGTATAAGTCGTTTGTTGATTAGATGCGCCAGCATCTACATTCGTAACGGCTGTCAAATCAATAATTATAGTTTGATTTAATTCATCAAGGGCATCATCAATCACGGTAAAGCTAACGGTTTCAGATGTGTTTCCAGCAACTACAGTAAAAGCAGCATTATCCGTGAATGAAAAATCTGTGCCACTTCCCGTGGCCGTACCACCTGAGACCGCGTAGCCCAAAACTAAATCTCTACCCGAGGCTGCTGATAAATTTATTGTTAAACTAGGTGATGTTGTGGACTCACTATTTGAATAAGCATTTGAAGAAAATGAGATAGTCGGTTTTGGATCATCATCTGTGATGGTGTGAGTTAATACACTATTGGTATTTAAAGAAGAATTTGTTGGGCCTGATAAGGAAACTGTTATTGTTTCATCATCTTCATCTAATGCATCAGCGGCCGTTACGAGACTAAATGTGGTGGTGGTTTGTCCTGCGGATATAGTCGCCGTTTGGCTGGTTAGGGTAGTATAATCTGTTCCAGATCCTGTGGCTGTTCCATCAGATGTTGAATAACTAACTGTTGCATCAATAGTAGATACGGCATCAATTTCAATGGTTACAGTTTCCGTAGATCCTTCATCACCACTTAAAGTCGAACTGTTAAATTGAATTTTGGGAGCACTGTCATCCTCGTTAATTGTTATTGTATGAGACGTAGTTCCATCAGTAGCATTTGTGATTCCCCCACCGTCAGGGTCTAATTCAATAATAATTGTTTCATTATTTTCATAAAGGACATCGCCAATAATAGTAACCGAAAGATCTGTAGATGAAGCACCGGCAGAAATAGTGACTTCACCCGATGCAAATGTATAATCTGTTCCGGATCCTGAAGCTGTTCCGTCTGCTGATGCTGCATAATTAAAAGTAATATCTTTTCCTGAAGTAATTGAATTCCCATCGCCATCTAATAAGACAACTGTTAGTGTATGTATACTGTTTGCATTTCCTTCTGTGACAGACGAAGTGCCTGTAGAGAACCCACAAAAAGGTGCATCATCATCATCAGCAATAGTGTATGTCTGTTGAGCCGTTCCTAGAATTGCGTTGGAACCATCGGGTAAAGAGATTGAAAAGATGACCGTTTCATCAACTTCATCAATACTGTCATCTGAAAGAGATAATTGAAATGTATTAGTGGAACTTCCCGCAGGGATGGTTAATGATTGTGCAGCAAAGGTTGTATAATCAGTGCCTGCTAATGCAGTCCCCGTTGCGTCGTCGGCATAATTAACAGTAACGATTCTTCCAGAAACAGCATCCAAGGAAACGGTGATATCTGGATTCGTAACACTTTCCGCACCGGTTCCTGCTGCTGATATAGATACAGTGGGCTCAATATCATTATCTGTGATACTAATTGTTAAGGTATCATACACACTGTTTATGTTCAACTCGCTCGTACCAGCTATATACAATACCAAGGTTTCAGGGCTATCTTCGTCTAATTCATCGTCTTCTAAATCAAATGAAAAACTTTCTGATTGATCATTTGCTGAATAGGTTAAGGTTGTGGTAGCGGAAAGACTAGAATAATCTTCTGTTGCTGTTGCCGTTGAAATGACGCCTATCCCTACAGTTGCAGTAGTCGTTTTTCCTGATGCAGCATCTAAATCAAGTGTTACTGTTATTGTACCATCACTTTCGCCCTTTGTTGTTGTCGCCTCGGTAAACCCTACATTCGGCGCTTCATCATTATCAAGGATTGTATGTGTATGGGTTGTTATCGACCCCAATCCAAAATTTACATTGTTGCTTAATGCTATGGTGAAAGTTTCATCATTTTCATCCATAGCATCATCAGACGCATCATAGCTTATACTTTTGAAAGGGTCCCCTTCTGAAAACGAAAGTGTACCCGATAAGTCTGAAATATGATCAGAGTTACTGGTGGTTCCATTGGTGATAGTCCAATCAATCGTAGACGTTAATCCGACATCAGTACCAGATGCATCAACTTCAACTCTAATAGTTTTTGCATCACCTTCAATTTCACTCGTTGTGGAAGTTTCAAATTTAACGGTAGGTGGGGCATCATCATTTGTAATGGTAAACGTAATATTATCAGTCGATCCAATTGTAATATTACCCGAAGATTCGGATAGGGTTACAATGACAGTCTCATTCGCCTCATATCTGTTATCGTTCGTTACATTTAAATCTATAGATGTTGTAGTTTCGCCGCTAATTAAAGGTATAGTATTTGAATTTAAATTAAAGTCAAAAGTTCCTGAACCGAAATTAGTTGCAGTTCCAACTCCAACGGTATAGGTTAAGGTTCCATAGGCTCCAGAATCAAAATTAATAGTTAATGAACCGCCAACTGCTTCTGACGCACTATCAGTGCTTCCAGAAAAGTTTGCTTCGGCACCCAACAAGAATGAGCCTAATAAAAATATCAGGACACATAAAATATTATTTAAAAACTTGATTCGCATCATTTTTTTAATTGGTAAAAAAATTAGAGATTAATTCCTAATACGACAATACCATCCATCCACCCAATATGACCTAACTCAAACGATGCAGTTGTTTTTCCATTAAAGACTTCTGTTGAACGAATTCCGCCTCGAATATCTAAAATTCCACCTACTTTAAAACCGTAAGTTGCTTCCATCATAAAACCTGGGGACGCCCCAATAATCCCGGCGCCTAGTTTAATCTTTCCAGGTCCGGCAGGAAATGACATTAAACCCATAGCAGAAATACCAGAAAAGGTATCTTCATAAGGCGGCTTTTTATCTATAAAACTAAATGTACCTACTTCAGCACCAAATCGGAATTTCATTCCTAAAAAGTCCATAAGGACGGGGAATTCGATGCTTCCTCTTAAATCAATATTTGATGCCCAATTTATTAAATTTTCATTTACAAACCGTGGTGATCCACCTTGTAAATCTATCGTATATCCAAGATTCTCTGCTTCATCGGATAATTCTTCGTCATCTTCGTATTCATCTTCATCATCTTCATATTCTTCATCATCTTCATATTCTTCATCATCTTCATACTCATCGTCTTCATATTCTTCATCATCTAGGTATTCATCGTCTTCATATTCGTCATCTTCATATTCATCATCATCGCCGAAGAATTCTTCAACATCATCAATATCATCTGGATCTTGAGCGTAAAGATTTGATGACGGTGCTAATATGAGCAGGGACAAAAAGACCCAAAGAATCGTTTGGGCATACCGATTTAGAAAAGAAATCATCATTCTTTCCGACATGTCACACTCCGCGCAGGATGTACCACTCTAGTAGTCACCTGCTGTTTTTTGTTTTTTACTTACCTCGTGAGTATAATTACTCACTCGGAATATAAGGATACGGCTCTGTGGGACGCAAATTTAAAATAATGGGAAATATTTAATAAAAAACGCATCTTTTTTAGGATTTTCTAGGATGAAACCAGCTAAAAACTTAGAGTCTGGTGACAACTTGTGGCATGCCAATTTTCTAAATATCTTAGTCTTGAATTTTAAAATTTTAAAGTGTTGTTGTGTTATGATTATTTTTTTCTATATGATTTTTTTGGAATGATCAAATCGTAAAACCGAGTAGATACTGCAAACCCCACAGTAAAGTAGGGTTTGTCGACGGTACGCCCGGGAGGATTCGAACCCCCAACCTTCTGGTCCGTAGCCAGACACTCTGTCCAGTTGAGCTACGGGCGCATTTAAAATCTTTAAATAATGAGTCCGTAGCGAAACTGCCTATCCCGATTTATCGGAAAACTACGGGCTCATTTATTTTTTAATTAACCAGACTATTTAGGAACTGTAATCCAACATCAAGATCTTGATTACAGAGAATCTAATTGAAATAAAAAGAATCATCTAAAAAATAGCCTTCAAATTTAAAGACGGAATATTCAATTTACAGTATTGAAAAGGGACAGAATCTGAATTATTTACCAAAATTAACCTAAATTTAATTTGAGTATAAAAGTCTGATATAGATTAAAAATCAACTTCAATTTTTTGATTAATATTTAAAAGTCACTTTACTAGAATTGCTTTTTGCGTATCAATTTTATTACCCGATTTAATTTGAATCAAATACATGCCTGATGGTTGATTCTTAGCATCCCAATAATGTGTATAAAATCCAGCGTTAGTCATTTGGCTCGGAACAATCACATCTACTTCTTCACCCAATGTATTATAAACAGTTACACTTGTGTTAGCTTCATTAGGAATTAAAAATGAAATAGATAAAGATGGATTAAAAGGATTTGGATACAATTTTTCAATTTTGGGTGAATCTGGAATTAGCATACCTTGAATTTCTTTTGATTCAGAAAATTGAACTCTTATTTCTCCTGCATTTGAGCTAGCAACAACAGTATTCATTATGGATGTTGGAGAAATATCCGGAACAGTAAATTCAACATTTGATTGTGGATTTTGTCCAGTTCCATCAAAAATGACAACTTTGAATTGATCTGAAGATTCAGAATATGTCATACTCCATCCTTCGGGCAATTCAATACCATCTAAATCATTTTCAGAGAATTCTAAAGTAGATGCTTCAAATTGAAATCCACTTATTTCCTCTTCGCTGCTTATGATAGCTTTATGCCCCAAATCAGAATGAAGAATTTTAAATGAACCTTCAGATGGTGGGATTCCTTCTGGTGTTGTTTGTCCTCTCAAAACCCATTGGACTAACGAAATAACGTCAATGACGTTAGTATGATTATCCCCGTTAATGTTCGCTGCTTCGTATCCACAACTCTCTTCATCATCACTAACAACAATGTCAGCCACACGTAAGATATCCATTACGTTTATGATAACATTCCCGTCTATGTCAACATTGCCATCTACATTTCCAATAACCCATACATTTGCATTATCGCAAATATCACAAGCATCACCTGCACCGTCACCATCGATATCTTCTTGGTTAGGATTATAGTCTTCTGGGCAATTATCAACGGCATCATTGATTTCATCATTATCCAAATCCATTGGAACATTTTCAAGTGCAGCATCAATGGCAGCCATAATTGCAGCTTGATCAAATCCAGATGAAGTGTAAACAACTTCCATATTATGATCTAGGACTACGTTATGAGGGATATAACCCTCACCGTACATATTCCAAGCAGCTGAATTAGCATCACCATCAATAATTGGATAAGTTATGCCAAATGCATCCGCCCATCCCGTGCAAGAGTAAGTGCCATAATCAAAACCATTTGCAACCACAACTAACGGAACATCTTGAGAAAAATAATTCTGCCAGACACTTTCTGAAATCGGAGCCTCCGATTGACAGGGTCCTCACCAAGATGCAAAAAGAGTAATCCAAGTGACTTTAAATAAACCACCATTTTCTGCACCGTTACATTCGGTATATAGATCAAAATCACCAGTTCCATTGGCACAAATTGGGGTTGTAAAGTTTGGAGACGTATCCCCGACTTGAAGTGGTAAAGCAAAAGCATTTGTAATAATTAAAATAAGAGGTAAGAGCTTTTTATTCATGATATTATCCTAGGGTTTAGAGTTCTTTAATTTAACAAATTTTTGTGCATATAATCAATTTCTAAAAGATGGCACTGTATGAAAATTTAATACCGTCATTAAATGGAGCAATTAATCTACAAATTCCATTACTGCAAAATAACCCTCCCTGAATTGAGCCATACATAACTGAGACTCTTTGAGAAGAAGTAATATTATAGGCCAATTCTGCCGACACCCATCTTTTCTGAATAAAATTGGGTGGCTCAATTCGATTCCTTTCTCCGGTGAAATATTTTAAATCACCAAATATCAATGCTTCTAATGGATTATAATATGGGTCAACTGTCGTGGGGCCGTCAAAACCATTGGTCCAATCATGTGTAATAGTAAAAGACCATGTTGGTGCCTTACTTAAGGTAACATAAATCATCCGGTTATATTGAGTCTTTAATTTTTTTTCATTAATTAAAAATTGAGTATCTCTTGAATAAACCATTGAATCAGGATCATTCACTTTAATTAGTGTCCACGCAGAATCGGAATAACTATATGTTCTAGAATTCCCTTTCGTAATATTATTTTTTGTTCTTTCTTGATATTGAAATCCAATTCCAAATGTATAATTATTATTAAACGAATAGTTTATTTCCATAGGAATGGTAAATGATTTTGCTTCTTGCCACATTTTTGCTTCAACATTATATGGATCACTAAAACTGGTATCAATGGTTAAAGTGGAATCAACTATCAAGTACCCATAAAAATCAGTTGTATCTTTCGTCCAAATCTCAGTTAGAATAGTATTCACTTGTGTTCCACTAAAATATCGCATTGCTTTAATAATTTCTTTGTTATTGCCACGACCAAGTTTGAAATATAATTTATCTCCAAGTCCATATCCGCTAATTTCTTGATAATTTTCCCAATACGGCAAAGAAGATGGGTTAGAGCTCGGTAAATAGTTTGAAATTGCACTATCTTCCCAATCAGCAAGTGTAACGGATTGCCAATCGTTATTCCGACTTAAATGGCTGTATTGTGCAGTAAGAGTTAATTTATCTAATAAGGATCCATTGACTTCAAATTGAACGCCACGTTCATCATTCAAATTGTAATTATGTGCTACGCG
>Ga0066609_10001033_pt1 | contig 16977 bp, 19 predicted proteins | sample SaaInlV_DNA_150m_FD_60378 | JGI IMG/M metagenome (GOLD analysis project Ga0066609, IMG submission 60378) | Marine microbial communities from expanding oxygen minimum zones in the Saanich Inlet - SI075_LV_DNA_150m | ecosystem: Environmental > Aquatic > Marine > Unclassified | place: British...
ATAATATTTCTTAAGAAGGGGTTACGTTTTCACCTAAAGAGTGTAACCCTTTTTCTCTCCTTTTCCAGCTATTTCCTCGTACTCAGAGCTTTTTTGTTTCTCTATCTCGGATCTAGGGTAACAAAGCCCCCTTGAACAATGTTCCTGGGGGCTTATACTAATAAAAAAATAGGAATAATAAAAATGGATAGAGTTCTCTCTGAAGAAGCCCTCAAAATCATATTCGAAGAAGCGCGCACGCACTTTGTATGGACAAAAAGAACCGTTGAGAAGGATTTATTAGAGTCAATATACAAACTAGCTGCCCTAGGACCAACAAGTGCAAATTGTTGCCCTCTACGCATTTTATTTATCCAATCTTCACAAGACAAAGAACGCCTTAAACCCTTTCTAGATCCTGGAAACGTAGGAAAAACCATGAGCGCGCCGATTACCGCTGTATTTGCCTACGATCTAGAATTTTATGAACGACTTCCAGAGCTCTTCCCTCAAACCGATGCCAAATCTTGGTTTGAAGGTAAAGATCAACTAATTATTGATACAGCAAAACGAAATGCTACTTTGCAAGCAGCCTACTTCATGATTGCAGCCAGAAGTCTAGGGTTGGATTGTGGCCCTATGTCAGGATTTGACAATGAAGGCGTAAATGGGGAATTTTTCCCAGATGGCATCCTAAAGTCTGATTTCCTATGCAACCTTGGATACGGGGATCCCAAAGCACTCTACCCGCGCGCTCCAAGGCTAAGCTTTGACACGGTCGCAAAAATCCTATAGGTTTCCGCAACTAATTTTTGAAGGATTAATAGGATATGATAAGAGTCATACAGGAGTTTTATCAGTAAAATGATTTTAGCTTTCGATACTACATGCAAAGCCTTGTCCGTCGCCCTCATCAGGGATGGTAAAGTTATCGCTGAACACTTCGAGTCGAGAGAAAGAGGTCACGCTGCCCACTTACTGCCCTCAATAATTAGCCTCCTGGAACAAGAAAACCTTTACTTTAAGGACCTAAAGAAAATTGTAACGACAGTCGGACCAGGATCTTTCACAGGAATTCGAATCGGTATCTCAACAGGACGTGCCTTAGCCTTAGCAGGCAATATTCCCTTAGTGGGAGTCACAACTTTTAGAACACTCGCAACTGCTCTTAACCATCAACAAGCAGAAAGAAAACATACTCTGGTAGTCATAGATACGAAACGCAATGAGGTATACACACAGTTGCTTTCACCATCACTCGAAGAAGTTGGAGAAGCTGTTTGTCTCTATCCAGAAGAAATTCCTTCATTCTTACCAGAAGTTCCACTGCGAATTATTGGAGACGGGCAAAACCTTATAAAGGGAGAAGTGTGCCACATTCCCAATATTGAATTTGATCCTAGTAAATCGATCCCCCACGCAAAGTATGCAGGTCTATCAGCAATTAACATAGAAACTGCTGATTCGATCTCGCCCTTTTATTTAAAGCCAGCCTATGTCAGATCCCCAAAACAAATATAGCAAAAGCATAATTTACGAGACAGCAACAGCAAATGATGCTGCAGAACTAAGTTCTCTATGGAAACTATATGCTGATGCAGCATGGAGCAGCCACACAATAGAAGAGTCTTTAAAAATCTCTCGCTATACGGCGTTTAAAGCCATATTTGATTCTGATATTGTAGGCTTCATCCTATTTAGCTCTCTGTATGAAGACGTTGAAATACAAGCAATTGCAGTCCAGAAAAAATATCAAAACAAAGGCGTTGGAAAGGCTCTCTACCACTTATTACTAAAATATATTTTTGACGAAAGTAAAATAAACCCAATAAATATTTTTCTAGAGGTCGCAAAAGACAACTTAGTGGCCCAAAAATTTTATAAATCATTGGGGTTTGAAAGAATACATCAAAGATCCAACTACTACTCCAGACAAGGTTCGACTATTGAAACCGCTATTATTTATAAAAAAATAGCCACTTATTCATAAAAATAAAGAAAAAGCAAAAAAATACTTTCAATATTAAACATACTTGTGTAGTATCCGCTCAAGCAACGCACAATTAGTGTCGAGTTTTATAGTTTTTAATGACAATTCATAGTTTTAAAGAGGTTATAACTTATGAGCGAACAACTGACAAAGTCAGAACTACTTTGCCTTACTACGGATGTAGTTTCTGCGCACGTAACAAACAATACAGTTCCTGTTACTGAGCTCCCAACACTAATTCAGCAAGTATTTAGTGCACTTTCATCAATTGGAGGTGGAGCAACTATTCGCCTTCCACGTTCAGAACCAGCTGTTCCAATTGACGAGTCGATCACCCCAGATTATATCGTCTGCCTTGAAGATGGGAAAAAGCTTAAAATGCTTAAGCGCCACCTCAGGACTGCCTACAATATGACGATCGATGAATACAGAGAGCGTTGGGGCCTCGGACCAGATTATCCTGTAGTTGCACCAAACTACACGAAGCAAAGAAGTCAACTTGCTAAAACAATCGGTCTTGGTACAAGATCCCGTCGACGCAAATCTGCTTAGGCGTTTGTAGAATAAAGGCCTTACTCTTTTTGGTATAGAGAAGGCCTTTATTCTATCTTTCTCATGGATAATCCAAATTTTGGGATTGTCCCCGAGCAACCGAAACATTATTGTACCCAGTGAAATATTATTATAAATATGTAGCCGTTAGACCAAACTGAAGGTAGAGTTAGTACAATATGGTGAGTCCTCTTCCAACCGAACAGGCCGTAAATCAAGATTCTTGGCCCCAGCTTTCACTTGGGGATTTAGAAGTGCGACTTGCTAAAACTCCCGAAGATATTAAAGCCGTTCAAAACTTACGTTTTCAGGTTTTTTTTGAGGAAATGAAGGCGAAACCATCTCCTGAAGCCGTAGAAAAGCAAAGAGACATTGATGCCTTTGACGAATTCTGTGATCACCTCATGGTTGTCGATCATCAGCAAAATGCTAAGGTTGTCGGGACATATAGACTCATCCGCCGCCATATGGTTAAAAATCAGGCTGAGTTTTACTCTGCTAGTGAGTACGATATTTCGAAAATCCTAAACTATCCAGGAGAGATATTAGAGTTAGGCCGTTCATGCGTAGCTAAAGATTGTAGAACACGCCCAACGATGCAACTTCTGTGGAGAGGGCTTGCCACCTACATATCTCGTCATAACGTTGCCATCCTATTCGGATGTGCCAGTTTTCCCGGAACTTCTGTAGAAAAGTTAGATATTCCGCTAACGTACCTCTATCAAAACCACTTAGCTCCCGAAGATTTGCGCCCAAAGGCGCTTCCAGATCTATACAATGATATGAATCTCCTTCCATCTAAGGAAATTCATTTAAAAGAAATACTTACCTCTTTGCCGCCACTTATAAAAGGGTATCTGAGAGCCGGTGTTTATGTGGGAGATGGAGCGGTTATAGATCATGAGTTTAATACAACTGATGTCTGTATTGTTGTAAAAACTGAACATATTACCGACCGGTATAACCGACATTATCTTTAATTTTCTCCAAGAGATCTGCTAATGTTTCTTCACAATGTTCGAAGTTTTACACGATTGGGTCTATCTCTGGGACTAACGGTTCTATTCCTCCCTATACAATTCATAACAAATCTGTTTTTGAAAAACTCTTCTTTCCCTTCAAAATGCACCTTTTTCATCCTAACTTATTCACATCGACTTCTTGGCATACGTATCAATTGTATTGGGAAACCTTCAACTCTTAGTCCTACACTATTTGTCTCAAACCATATCTCCTATCTAGATATTAATATCCTAGGATCCATTCTTCCTGCTGCATTCATTGCAAAAGCCCAAGTCCGAAAATGGCCCATATTTGGCCTCTACGCAAAACTTCAGGGATCCATCTTCATAGATCGTACCCCCCATACAATCAAAGCGCAGCTAAAGGCAATAGGTGAACGGCTTAAATCTGGCAAGAATCTTGTCCTTTTTCCAGAAGGAACAAGTAATGATGGCACTCATGTTCTCCCCTTCAAAAGCTCTCTCTTCGCCTTTTCAAACATTGATCGTCCGCTTTATATTCAGCCCGTTACAATCACTTACGCTCAAGCTTCAGGTATGCCTTTAGGACGGAATTTGAGAAATCGCTACGCTTGGTTTGGCGACTTAACACTTCCTCCACATTTGCACTCGCTCTCCCGTGAAGGAAAAGTAACTGTAAACATCCGTTTTCATGAACCTGTTGATGCCTCAAATTTTTCATCCCGAAAAGAGCTTGCAACCTATTGTCATGAGCAAGTGTCTCAAGGTATGAGTGACACAATTACAGGTAAACATTATCCACAACAGAGGACCTCAAATGCCTGAGGAAAAACTGCCACAGCTTTCAACAAAATCTGTTTTTATAAAAACGTACGGATGTCAGATGAATGTGTACGATTCTCAAAAAATGTCCGATGTACTTGCCCCTCACGGCTACGTGAAAACCAACGTCCAAGAAGAGGCAGACTTAATTATTCTAAATACGTGCCATATTCGCGAAAAAGCCTCAGAGAAAGTCTTTTCAGAACTGGGGCGTTTAAAAATTTTGAAAGCAAAACGGGCTAATATGGGGGACAAAGTCGTCTTAGCAGTTGCAGGATGCACAGCTCAAGCGGAAGGAAAAGAAATTACAGCAAGAGCACCCTACGTAGACATGGTATTCGGCCCCCAAACTTACCATGAACTTCCTAAGATGCTCGAAGAGCTCAAGCGTAAACAAATAAGCCAATCTGACAACAGCCCCACACATATTGTCAACACGAACTTTCCTGTGGAACCCAAATTTGATGAACTCCCTGACTCTAAAAATTCCGAAGGTCCATCGGGATTTGTCTCTATTCAAGAAGGTTGTGATAAGTTTTGCACCTTTTGCGTCGTTCCCTATACACGAGGGGCAGAATATTCTCGTCCAGTAGAAGACATAGTTCATGACATTCGACATCTTGTCTCCATCGGAGTTCAGGAAATTACTCTCCTAGGCCAAAATGTGAATGCTTATCATGGTCAAGCACCCCATGGAAAAGTAGAGTGGGGTCTGGGAAGATTGGCGATGGCTATTGCTGAAAGCGTCCCCAATTTAAAACGCCTGCGGTATACCACGTCCCATCCGAGAGATGTTGATGATGCTCTCATTGAAGCCCATAGGGATATAGATGTACTTATGCCTTTTATTCACCTGCCTGTCCAATCAGGTTCAGATGCCATTCTAAAGAAAATGAACCGCAAACATAGCGCGGACGAATACAGAGTTATTATCGATCGTTTTCGAGATATGTGTCCAAATATCGCTTTCTCGTCCGATTTCATCGTTGGTTTTCCTGGAGAAACAGACGAAGACTTTGCTGCAACTCTACAGTTGGTTCAGGATATCGATTATGCTCAAGCCTATTCATTTAAATACAGTATTCGCCCTGGCACGCCTGGAAGTACCATGGAAAATCAGGTCTCTGAATCTGTGAAAAGTGAGAGGCTGCAAGCTCTTCAACAACTACTCAACGCTCAACAGATCCGATTTAATAAATTAACAGTCGGGAAAACACTGCCCGTACTCTTTGAGAAAAAAGGAAAACATAAAGACCAATACGTAGGAAAGACTCCATATCTCCAGTCGGTTCAAGTGGAGTGTCCGAGAGATTTAACAGGATCTCTTCTGGACGTTTTCATCAAAATAGCTCATGCTAATAGCATGACGGGTGAGATACATAACTACAGATAAGAGATAATTTGGTGGCAAAAAACGGTTCAAACAAAGAAGTTGTTATACAACTTGAGTTCGATGACAACCGCCTGCTGACGAACTTGTTTGGAGAACATAATCAGCATCTATCCAGGATTGAAAAACTGCTCGAGGTGCAGGTCGCCTCCCGAGGCAATGTAGTAGCAATTACGGGGGAACCCAAAGCTGCTGAAATTGCCAAAGCTGTCCTGAACGCCCTCCACACCCGACTGACGCGTGGACTAGATGTAGATTTGGCAGAAGTAGATTCCGCCATCAGACTTATTCAATCCCCTGCTGATGAAGCAACACAAGCAGTTGATGATCAAATACTCTCTATTCCCACTAGACGAAAACATATAACCCCCAGATCACCTACGCAGGCAAACTATATTAAATCTCTTCGGAGTCACCATATGGTGTTTGGACTTGGTCCTGCTGGGACAGGGAAAACCTACTTGGCAGTTGCACAGGCGGTCTCCATGCTACTATCTGGGCAAATAGAAAGAATCATCCTCTCTCGCCCAGCGGTAGAAGCTGGAGAACGCCTAGGATTCTTGCCTGGAGACTTGAGGGACAAGATAGACCCCTATTTACGACCATTATATGATGCCTTGGAAGACATGTTACCAATGGATCAAATCATCAAACGCCTCGATAATGGAGAGATAGAAGTCGCGCCACTAGCCTTTATGCGTGGACGAACCCTATCCAATGCCTTCGTTATACTAGATGAAGCGCAAAATACGACCCATATCCAAATGAAGATGTTCCTGACCAGATTTGGCGAGAATTCACGGATGGTTATTACGGGAGATATGACTCAAATTGACCTCCCAACTGGAGAACTATCCGGACTGCAAGAAGCTGTCATGATACTGAAAGACATTAAAGAAATCGATTTCGTCCACTTCTCTTACAAGGATGTCGTTCGTAACCCCTTAGTTTCGAGGATCATAAAATCATATGAAGCCATCTCTTAAAGTTGATATCCTGATCGAATGCACGGACTGGCTAGAAGTTGTGCCAGATCTAGAGCGCCGTGCTGAAAAAGCTCTACTTCACGCTTTTGAAGTCGGATTTCAGAAAAAACTTCTCCAACTCTCCAACCTCCCAAAAGAAATGGAGGTCTCCGTCGTTTTTGCAGATGATGCCATGAGCCAAACTCTGAACAAGAATTATAGAAAAATTGACCAGTCTACAAACGTTCTTGCCTTTCCAGCCTTGGATGAAAAAATAGGCCAGATTTCTCTGCTAGGAGATATTGTAATTGCATATGAAACAACAATCGAAGAGGCAAAAGAAAATAAGATTTCTGTACAAAATCATATGGTGCATCTAGTTGTTCATGGTATTCTACATCTGTTGGGGTACGATCATGGATCTGATAAAGAAGCCGTCACAATGGAAGCCTTGGAGCGTAAAGTCTTGGAACATTTTTCGATTCCGAGTCCCTATACAGAGATTGGAGACATAAGTGAGTAAAGAAGACGACCCCGAACCACAGAGTAACTCTTTGTTAACAAAGCTAAAAAATACACTGCAAAAAAAGCTTATATGGAGTCTTCATCGACAAAAAGGCAAGAAGGCGTTTGATGAAACATTGGAAGAATTGATTGATAAGGTTTCCGAGACTTCCAAAGATGAAAACGCCAAACTCCTTGCTAATGCCCTAAGATTAAGAAAACTCAAAACTCAAGATATTATGGTTCCTCGAGCTGATATTGAAGCCGTTTCAGACGCCACAAGTCTAAAAGATCTGATCCCCATTTTTATAGAGAAAGGTTATTCAAGATTCCCCATTTACCATGAAACTCTCGATAATATTCTTGGGATGATTCACATCAAGGACGTGTTTGCTCAGTGGCAGAATCAAGAAGCATTTCAATTGCGACGCATTGTAAGGAAGGTACTTTTCACATCTCCTTCTATGAGACTCCAAGATCTTCTGCTGGAAATGAGACAAACCCGAACACATATGGCTTTGGTAGTAGATGAATTTGGGGGGATCGATGGTCTAATTACCATTGAAGATGTTGTTGAAGAAATTGTAGGAGAAATACAAGATGAGCATGAGTCAGAAGAGTTACCACTGATTATTGACCATCACGACGGTTCCCTCCTTGCAGATGGTCGTCTTCCCATAGAAGATTTTCAAGATAAAACAGGAATTTTGCTCTCGCTTAAGAGTAGTGATATTGATACGATTGGTGGATTTGTTGTCTCGCTGGCTGGACACATGCCGTCTAAGGGAGAAAACATCCAAGATAAGTCTGGTTGTAAGTTTAAAATAATTGAGGCAGACCCTAGACGCATTAAGCGTTTGAAAATCACACTCCCGAAAGGGAAGAAACAAAAACAGGAGACGCGAACAAAAGATGCTCCCTCTCAGAAAACTCAAAGCTAAGTCCTTTCCCATGCTTCGCACTAAGCCAATAATACTCCAACTTTTGACATACTTTAGAGAACTTCCAGAAACAAAGTGCTTTCTGTGGGCCACAGGATTTGGGGCATGTACTGCTCTAAGCCTTCCGCCTATATATGCTCTACCCTTCTTAGTTGTGGGAATTAGTGGTCTGCTTTTGCTCTCTGAAAATATCAAGAAACTAAAGACTGCCCTCTTTACCGGCTGGTTTTTTGGGATGGGATATTATGTCGTAAGCCTCTATTGGATTTCTGCCGCTCTCACCATAGATCTTTCACAGCACATTTGGTTTATTCCACTCTCCCTTGTCGCTCTCCCATCTTATCTCTCAATTTATCCCGCTATTGTCTTAACACTCGTATGTTCAAGCAACAAGCAAGGCCTCTCTCGATTACTTGCCTTCGCGATTTTATGGACAATTGGAGAGTATATACAATCCTTTGCTTTCACTGGATTTCCATGGAGTTTAGTGGGTTATTCGCTCTGCTTTAATACATCCCTTTGTCAAGGAGCAAGCCTTTTTGGAATTTACGGCATGAGCTTTCTTGCCATAACTGTAGGTGGATCATTCTTTTTGTTAGAACCCTCCAGACGGGAAAATGCCTTCGCATTTTTTATGATTCTTGGTCTCATTCTCTCCTTATTCCTTTGGGGAGAATACCGTCTCAGAAACTCATCCGAAGAAAAACCGACGAATACAACTCTACGGCTCGTTCAACCCAATATTTCCCAAAAACTCAAGTGGGATCCCGCGAACAGGCAAGCAAATCTTGAAACGCTCATGACTCTTTCAAAACAGTCTAGTGATCGCCATATAGATGCCATCATTTGGGCAGAAAGTGCTTTCCCATATTCCATAAATGTTGGAGAAAATGAAGAGGAAGTTGGCCGTTATCTTAGTTCCATATTGAAAGAGAATGTTTTCCTTTTTACTGGCGCAAATCTAACGACACTTGCTGAAAATATCCATGATGATCGCGAAGTATGGAACTCTCTAGTGGTTGTAGATTCATTGGGAAAACTACAAGAATCATATGAAAAATCCCACCTCACGCCTTTTGGAGAATACATTCCATGGAGATCTATTATCCAATACTTAGGCCCCGTTTCTAAGGTAACACAAGGAACAAGAGACTTTTCCGAAGGAAAGGGCTTGAAAAGCCTTAAAGTGGGAGATCTGCCTACTTTTAGTCCTCTCATATGTTATGAAGCTATTTTTCCGCGAGAAGTCACGTCAGATGGATCGCGTCCCCAGTGGCTTCTGAATATAACAAATGACGGATGGTATGGAAACTCAACCGGACCCTACCAACACTTTCAAATAGCGAGAGTCCGTGCTATCGAAGAAGGCCTTCCAATGGTTCGGGTTGCTAATACCGGTATCTCAGGTGTCGTCGACGCCTATGGACGTATCAAGGGGTCCCTTCCATTGTCTAAGAAAGGGATCCTCGACATATCTCTTCCCAAGGCCATATCAACACCTCCGGCTTACGCTCGTTGGGGAAATCTCTTTGCTTTGCTGATTATTCTGGGATTATCCGCATTTCTAAAGGGAAGCACTTTCCTTTTTTCAAGAATGAGAAGGCGATAAATGCGCAACTATATTTTTACAAGTGAATCCGTTATGGGGGGCCACCCTGATAAAATATGTGATCGTCTCTCAGATACAATCCTAGATACGTACCTCCAAAAAGACCCCGGGGCCCACGTCGCCGTTGAAACAGCCGTAACAACAAATCGCGTAATCCTAATGGGAGAGGTAAAAAGTAAAGTAAAACTCTCAAACAAAACCATTGAATCTATCGTCCGAAAATGCATTCAAGACATTGGCTATGAGCAACAAGGATTTCATTGGAAGGACATTGAGGTCCAGAACTACCTTCACGACCAATCATCCGATATTGCCCAGGGGGTCGATGCTCATGTAGATCAAAATGGAGACCACCAGGAAGAGGGCGCTGGAGATCAAGGTATCATGTTCGGTTTTGCATGCCGTGATACTAAGGCCTACATGCCAGCCCCTATCTATTATGCCCACAAAATCCTCAGAACCATATCAAACGATATTCACGACAAAAAACTCGCTCAATTGGGCCCCGACGGGAAGTGTCAGATTTCGATCCAATACAAAGATGGAAAACCCCATAAGGCAACAAGCATCGTGCTCTCTATTCAGCATAGTGAAAACCTGAGCCAAGAACAAGTGCGCACATTAGTGCGACCCTACATAGAAAAAGCCCTTCCTGATGGGTGGGTGTGTCCCGATGCTAATATATTCATTAATCCCACGGGCCGCTTTGTCATAGGAGGACCAGACGGGGATGCAGGCCTAACTGGCCGCAAACTCACTGTAGATACATATGGGGGATCTATTCCCCATGGAGGCGGTTCATTTTCCGGGAAGGATCCTTCAAAGGTAGATCGGTCAGCAACATACGCCCTCCGATACCTGGCAAAAAATATCGTTGCCGCTGGTTTGGCAGATAGTTGCACCCTCCAATTATCCTATGGAATCGGGATTTCTCACCCAATCTCACTTTACATAAATTGCCACCATACAGCTAAGATTCCTGAACAGAAAATTCTTGATCTCATTCCAAAACTCATGGACTTATCTCCGCGAGGTATCCGAGACCACCTAAAACTAGACCGACCTATCTATGAACGAACAGCTACGTTTGGGCACTTTGGTCCGGATCCAGATGCCGATGGTGGATTTTCCTGGGAAAGACTAGACTTAGTCGAAAAGTTTAAAGAGATACTGCAGTAGATTTCATTTTTCACAAAAGAATCATGCAGTTATTAGATCAGAATCGTGCCGCAGATGCGATAGTTCCAAAATAAAGAGAAACTAATACAGTGACGTAAACTATTCTTAAAAGAAAATTGAACATAACAAAGCACTTTAAAATAAAAGTATTTGTAGCATTTTTACTTTTCTTCTTCAAGTCTTTTATTTATACAGCATTCCAATCACTTTGACCAACGACTAAAGAAGAGTCCCATTTTCTTTCTCCTCTTGTTTCTGTTGCTTTCTCTACAGCTTTATGACAAAAAACATATACACAAAATCTGGAATTCTCAAAATGAAATACCTACCAAAAATATCTCTTCTTGTTTCAATGCTTATGTCATTGTTTCTCGTTGCGTGTGACGACTCAAACGTTTCTACGGACGATCGTCCTATCGTTGTAGGTATTTCGGCGGATAATCCCCCCTTTGAATTTTATAAAACTGAAGGAAGTTCCCAAGAAATCGTTGGATTTGAAATAGATCTCATAAAAGCCCTTTCAGAAGAAATGGGGCAAAAAATGGAGCTAAAGGATATGGATTTTTCCGGCATTATTCCTGCCCTTCAAGCCGGTAGGATTCAGATGGCCGTTGCAGGATTAGGCCCCTCCGAAGAGCGCAGAAAAAGTGTGGATTTTTCCGAACCCTATTTTTATGTCAAGAATGCTTTGCTGTTTCCAACCGGTTCAGATTTTCCAAATCTCAAGAATTACAAGGGGAAAAAAATAGGTGTACAACTGGGTTCAACACAAGAAAATGCCGTAAAGATTTGGGCAAAAACCCATAAAGGTATTGAAGTCGAAACACGTACAAAACTAGGGGATCTAATTCAAGAGCTTCTTTCAGGGCGCATTGATGGCGCAATTTTCGATGGGACCGCAGCTAGAGCCTATCATAAAGCAAACGAAGCTCAGATTAGCCTCCAAGATATAGATGAAGATAACGGAGAAGGAACCGCCATGGCCTTTCCAAAAGGATCAGACTTAGTCGCCAAGGCAAACCAAGCTCTCTCAGCTCTTCGATCTAAAGGAGTCATCCAAAAGCTGCATGATAAGTGGTTAAAGGTTAACTAAGGCCTTAACATGAAATTAGATTTTGGCCTTGTCCTTCCATCTCTCCCATTTCTTGCTCAGGGCATCCTAGTTACCCTCCAATACACGATTATCTCAATCACGTTTGGATTTATATTAGGCATCATCCTTGCGTTCATGAAAGTATCTCATGTAAGAGGCTTCCAATGGTTTGCAAATGCATATACTTCCATTTTCCGCGGCACGCCTCTCCTCGTCCAGTTAACTCTCTTCTACTTCGCGATACCCCAACTGACCGGGTATCGCATTTCAGCTTTTGAAGCAGGCGTTTTAACATTTTCCCTCAATTCAGGAGCCTATGTTTCAGAAATCATTCGTGCCGGCATTAAAGCCGTTAATAAGGGGCAATTGGAGGCAGCACTTTCTTTAGGGATCCCTTATCCTACAGCTATGAGAGATATTATTCTTCCACAAGCCATTAAAAATATTCTCCCCGCTCTCATCAATGAAATGATTGATCTTCTTAAAGAATCCACCTTGATCTCTGTCATAGGAGAAGCCGATCTTCTGAGGCGTGCCAATATTATTGCTGCTGAAAAATATGTATATTTTGAGCCTCTCATAATGGTCGGTCTTATATACTATGTGATGGTCATGGCCCTTAGTTGGACAGCTAAGAGATTCGAAAGGAGACTCCAGCGCAGTGATTAAGACTCAGCATCTCTCCAAGCGATTTCACGATCTCCACGTTCTCAAAGATATTTCCATTGAGATTCCCAAAGGTCAGGTGGTGGTTATTCTGGGCCCTTCAGGATCTGGGAAATCAACGTTCCTACGTTCCATCAATGTGTTGGAGCAACCTTCCACTGGGAAAGTTGTTCTTGATGGCACTGTTATTAGTGGGCAAGGGTTTGCCTTAGATAAAATCCGTCAAAAAATTGGCATGGTGTTCCAGCATTTCAATCTTTTCCCCCACATGACTGTGCTGCAAAATCTCATGTACGCCCCCATCAAATTGAAGAAGTGGTCGAAAAATAGTTCCGAAAAGAAAGCCTTAGAGCTTTTGAAACGTGTCGGACTCACAGATAAGGCAAATGTTTACCCCTCCAAGCTCTCCGGTGGACAAAAACAACGCGTGGCCATTGCAAGGGCTCTTGCCATGGAACCAGAAATTCTTCTCTTTGATGAACCCACATCAGCCTTGGATCCTGAAATGGTCCGGGAAGTTCTCGATGTGATTAAAAGTCTAGCTCATACCGGCATTACCATGGTTATCGTCACTCATCTGATGGGTTTTGCCCAGGAAGTTGCAGATCGAATTCTCTTTATGGACCATGGAAAAATTATAGAAGATTCGTCGCCTAAGACATTTTTCAAAAAGCCTGAGACTAAGAGAGCAAAAGCTTTTCTCGAGAAAATTCTATAGAAAATGAGACGTTTTTCTTAAAGCTAAGAACGACATGAAAATTGCCCCCATAAGATCGTCTTTTCTGTAATTTCAAATGGTTAAGCCCGACTCAGTTTCCACGGATGTTAAAATAGTCTTGGCTAATTTTCCATGGGCGTTATTTCAGTCAGAAAAAGGAGGCCAGATTACGCCGCTTTTTCCAAAGCCGTCTTTTTTATAGCCTCAAGATCCTCACCTGCAGCCTTGAGCTTATTTAGACTATCCTCTGTAACTCTATTGGCAAAAGCATTTAAAAAACTATCAAATGCACAATACTTTCTTAGCCACTTGTCTTGGAACATCATTTCCTTTTCCCCATATTCCCAAGTTTCTATAGGGGCCTCGTTGTGTTGAATAAATACTTCCAGCTTATCGAGGGCCTTCACAAATTTGCTTTCATAAGAATCCTGACGTTCATAGTCCATCCAAATCTCAAATAGCTCCTCACCATTTCCATCCCCAAGCAGATCCTTTATTCGTGTCATTCCCTCTAACTCAGCTTGCTCTTTCCTTTTCTTTGCCTCTGATGTCTGAGCTTCCATAACAGGAATATCACCAGCGATAGCTTCTGGTAGATCATGCACGATGGCTATTTTTAAGCACTTTAAAACATCCACAGGTTGATCCAATTGGTGAGCATAACGCAAAACCATTAAACTAAGCCGCCATGTATGCTCTGCCACACTCTCGTGACGGCCATCTGAAAGCCAGCTGTGCCGCATTTCCGTTTTCAAATTTTCAGCGATCGCCAGAAATTTGATCTCCTTATCAAAATCTATTTCTTGTGGCATGTCACAAATCCCTTCCCTATTTCCAACATACTATAATTTCTGTATTCACTGAGTTTGCAATAAAACATTCTTGATGGGCACGTGTATGGAGCTCTTCAATGATTTCTCTTGCAGGAACAGCCCCCTCTCCAAAAGTGATTTCAGGACATAACTTAATTTTTGTTATGGACATTTTACCCATTTCATTTTTTTCCAACGTTCCAACAGAGACATCATGATATCGATGAACAGGGTATCCCTTCTGGCTACACAAAAACAAAAACGTAAGCATATGACAGCTGGCAATTGAAGCAACAAAGGCTTGTTCCGGATCTACGCATTGTGGGTTCCCTAAAAATGTTGGGGCTGCCGAAGCCTCAACAACCTGCCCATTTTCAAAAATCCACTCATGATCCCGAGAATAGGTCTTTGCATTGGTGGGATGCTTGCTCATTTTCCAATTGGTCGTAACTTTATGCTCAGACATGGGAACTCCTATTTATTTTTCGTATGGTGGAAGCGTATGACCCATTGGTGAAAGAGTGAATATCTCTGCCCCCTCTTTGGTAACACCAATACTGTGCTCAAATTGAGCCGATAGCGATTTATCACGCGTCACAGCGGTCCATTTGTCTTCAAGAATCTTAACATGATATTTTCCAGCATTGATCATAGGCTCAATGGTAAAGAACATCCCTTCCTCTAGGACAAGGCCTTCACCTTTTTGGCCAAAGTGCAGGACAGTTGGAGCCCCATGGAAAAACGTTCCCAATCCATGACCACAAAAATCCCGAACAACAGAATATCGCTGGCTTTCAGCACAGCTTTGGATCGCTTCTCCCACATCGCCAAGAGTTGCCCCAGGCTTAACAGCTTCTATCCCACGCATCATAGACTCATAGGTTACTTCAACGAGTCGCCTAGCCTTAATAGGAACGTTTCCAACATAAAACATGCGACTGGTATCGCCATACCAACCATCTAAAATAACCGTCACATCGATGTTGATAATGTCGCCCTTAATGAGTGTCTTTGGTCCAGGAATCCCATGGCACACTACGTGATTTATAGAGGTACAGATGGATTTAGGAAATCCGCGATAGTTTAAGGGTGCCGGAATAGCCTTACGGTCTGTAATAAAATCATGACACAAAGTGTTGAGCTCTTCTGTCGTAATTCCAGGCACAACATGAGGTGTAATATAGTCCAATGTTTCCGCTGCCAGGCGACCTGCCTTTCGCATTCCCTCAAAATCTGCCTCATCATGGAGGATTATGTCTTCGTCAATATTCATTTAAATTCCACATTATAATTCAACCGGTAGCATTCTATTAAGAACAATCTCATCGGGAGTCACTCTACAGTCCGCGGCTAGAAGTTCAACCCCAAACCGCGCTGCTTTATCCAGGGTGTCTCCGTATACAGGATCAAGATCTCTTGCGGGACTAAAAGACTTACAGTCGTCCCGTTGGATAATATAAACCATCACAGATCTATCTCCCGCATCCACCATAGCCATAAGTTCGTTCAAGTGCTTTGTCCCACGAGATGTCACTGAGTCAGGAAATTCAGCACGATGCCCCCGCTTTAAATGCACATTTTTAACTTCCACAAAGCATTTTGAACCATCTTCTTTTGATAAAAGAATATCTATACGTGAATTCTGGCCATATTTAACTTCTCGCTTTATCGAGTCATACCCCTGCAGGTCCGTAAAGAACCCTGACAAAATTCCCTCTTCCGCAAGACCATTGGGAAGAGAAGTATTGACTCCTACCATGGTGCCATCTGTCTCAACTAATTCCCACGTATATTTTAATTTTCTATCCGGATTCTGAGCCGGACTGACCCAGACTTTGTTTCCTTCCTCTAAGAGGTCCAACATAGCCCCCGAATTGGCACAGTGGGCCGTAATAATTTTTCCAGAAGTCAGTTCAATATCTGCCATAAATCGTTTATAACGACGAATGAGATGCCCAGTAAGGAGTGGTGCTTTGAATTTCATCGAAGTATACTACCCTACGTTCAATGAGTAAGAAAGACCTATGACAAAATTCAAAAGTTTCCGCGAGAATCCCACGGCATGTGTCCTTATTATTGGGAATGAAATTCTGTCAGGACGCACCCCAGATGAAAATGTGCAATACATTGGCAAAGGACTTGCTGACCTTGGAATCTATCTGCAAGAAGTAAGAATAATTCCAGATATTGATGAAACAATTATAGAGACCGTTCGAGAGGTAAAAGAAGACTATAACTATGTTTTTACCACTGGAGGCATTGGCCCAACCCATGATGACATTACAGCAGCTTGCATTGCTGAAGCCGTTGACCTCCCCTTAGAATACAATGAAGAAGTCCTCAGGCGCCTTGAAGAGCACTACGGCGATGATCTGACCGATTCACGAAAAAAGATGGCTCAGATGCCAGTCGGAGCTATTTTAATCAATAATCCGGAAACAACTGCTCCAGGGTTCCAGATCGAAAATATTTTCGTTCTCGCAGGTGTCCCTTATATCATGCGCAGTATGTTTGAGGCGCTGATTCCAACACTTGAACGTGGCAGTAAAGTTTTTTCACGCACTATCAACTGTTTCCTAGCCGAAGGCATCGTTGCAAAACCGCTAACGGAATTACAAAAAAAACACTCCCACATAGACATAGGAAGCTATCCTTTCTATTTACCAGAAGGCCATGGAACAAGTCTGGTAGCACGTGGTATTCATGAAGAGTTGTTAGATGAAATTGCCAGTGAACTTAGTGATCTCATCTCCGACTGCGGGGCTCTTCCTTTT
>Ga0066609_10001110_pt1 | contig 16340 bp, 13 predicted proteins | sample SaaInlV_DNA_150m_FD_60378 | JGI IMG/M metagenome (GOLD analysis project Ga0066609, IMG submission 60378) | Marine microbial communities from expanding oxygen minimum zones in the Saanich Inlet - SI075_LV_DNA_150m | ecosystem: Environmental > Aquatic > Marine > Unclassified | place: British...
AGAGTATCGTGAAATAGCAAAAGGCTATATATTATCAGTTTTGCAAACTTTAGAATCAAAAGAATATTTGGTTCTTGATCAGTTCTGCGCAGATGGCTCCCCTGATATGGGGATAAAAGAGGAATATATAGGCCCATTTAAAAAAATTTGTGTGTATAGAGATCCACGCGATGTATATGTTACAGGGTGCCTTTTGGAGGAGCATTGGATTCCTAAAAAGCCACATGATTTTGTGGCATGGTATAGGTATAATCTTAAAGGATTTGTATCCACGCAAAAAAGTTCATCCATGATGGTGGTACGTTTCGAAGAGTTAGTGTTGCAATATAGCATTACAGTAACAAAAGTTTTGCGTTTTTTAGGTATTGATGAAGACAAACATATTCATCCAAAGAAATATTTTAACCCAGAGATATCAAAAAAGAACATTGGGTTGTGGAAAAGTTTTGCAAACCAAGATAGTATAGACTTGATTTATAGAGAGTTGCGAGATTTTTGTTATGACAATTAGGAGATTAAGTTGACCAAAATTTATATTGGAATGAGCGCTGATTTACTACACCCTGGGCATTTAAATATTATAGAGCATGCTAGAGAAATTGGTGGAGAAATCATAATAGGTCTTTTAACTGATAAGGCAATAGCTAGTTATAAAAGACTGCCATACATGTCTTGGGAGCAACGTAAAATAGTTATTGAAAATGTTAAGGGCGTAACTAATGTAATGCCCCAAGATACTTTAGATTATGTGCCCAACTTAGAAAAAATCCGGCCAGATTATGTTTTACATGGTGATGATTGGAAAACTGGTCCGCAACAAAAGGTTAGGCAAAGGGTTGTTGATTTATTAGAAACTTGGGGTGGTAAGGTTGTTGATGTGCCATATACCCAAGGTATTTCATCAACTAAGCTCAATAATGCCCTGCGTGAGGTTGGTACTACTCCTGATATTCGTGCTAATAGACTTAAACGCTTAATTACAAGTAAGGATATTGTAACTGTTTGTGAAGCACATAATGGCTTAACCGGTTTAATAGTTGAAAATACATCGGTCGATAAGAATAACCAGAAAAAAGAATTTGATGCTATTTGGATTAGTTCATTGACTCAATCTGCAGCAAAAGCTAAGCCCGATATTGGCTATCTTGATACAACGAGTAGGATGGAAGTTTTAAATGATATTTTAGAAGTAACTACGAAGCCTATAATTTATGATGCTGATAATGGCGGTCCTATTGAACATTTCTTTTTTACAGTAAGGTCATTAGAGCGCCTTGGAGTGTCTGCGGTTATTATTGAAGATAAGGTTGGTTTAAAGAAAAACTCTTTATTTGGCACCGATGTTGTACAAGAGCAAGACACTATAGAGGATTTTTGTGATAAAATAAAAGCAGGAAAGTCCGCGCGCGTAACGGACTCATTTATGGTTATTGCTCGGATAGAGAGCTTAATTTTAGAGCAGGGTTTAGATGATGCTCTAAAACGTGCTAAGGCTTATATAGATGCTGGTGCTGATGGTATAATGATCCACTCTAGACAAAAAGATTTTGCTGAAATTAAAGCATTTTGTGATCAATACGCAAATTTTGCAAACAGGAAGCCTTTAGTTGTTGTGCCTTCGTCTTTTTCTCATGTCACTGAAAAGGAGTTAGTCTCCAGTGGTGTTAATGTTGTTATCTATGCAAATCAGTTGCTGCGAGCTGCATATCCTTCGATGATTAAAACAGTTGAGTCTATACTCCGAAATGATAGGGCAAAAGAGGCATCTGATTCATATTGTATGCCAATAAAAGATATTCTAACTTTAATACCAGGGTCATAATTATGCAGGCTTTAGATTTTTTTGCCGCTATAAAAAATAGTGGTATTGATTTTTTTTGTGGCGTTCCTGATAGTTTATTAAAGCATTTTTGTGCTTGCATAACCGATAATGTTAGCGCAGAAAATCACATTATTGCCGCAAATGAAGGTAATGCACTTGCTTTAGCTGCTGGCCATTATTTAGCGACAGCAAAGCCAGCATTAGTTTATATGCAAAACTCTGGTTTTGGTAATGCAGTTAATCCCTTTTTGTCCTTGTGTGATGAGAAGGTTTATAAAATTCCTGCATTAGTAGTCGTTGGGTGGCGTGGTGAGCCTGGAGTTAAGGATGAGCCTCAGCATGTTAAGCAAGGTGAAGTTACAGAAGCATTACTAAAAACTTTGGGAATTAAATATGCGACTTTGTCAGGTTCTATAGAAGACGCACAACACACTTTGGCGCAAGCGACTGCTTACATGCAAAAGTATGAGTTGCCTTTTGTTCTTTTAGTGAAAAAAAATACTTTCACTGCATATCAATCTGAGGTTAGTAAAAAAGAAAAATTTGTTTTATCACGGGAAGAAGCGGTAATAAAAGTTGCTAAAATGGCGACAACTTCCGATAGTGTTATTGTTGCTACAACTGGTCATATTTCAAGAGAATTATATGAGTTCCGCAAGCATAATGGCCTTCAGCATACCCAAGACTTATTAACTGTAGGCTCGATGGGGCATGCTTCTTCTATTGCTTTAGGCATAGCTCTCGCAAAGCCAAATAAGCAGGTATTTTGTTTCGATGGTGATGGTGCTCTTTTGATGCACATGGGGTCAATGCCAGTTATTGCAGCTGCGGGGCCTACTAATTATATTCATGTTGTCTTTAATAATGAAGCTCATGATTCTGTTGGTGGGCAAAGAACATGTATCAATATAGTTGATTTACCTAGCTTGGCTTTAAGTTGTGGTTATAAAAAGGCAATAAGCGTAACTTCCTCATCTGAATTAGATACAGCTCTAGAGCTTATCGTGGGTAAAGAAGGCCCTGTGTTTTTAGAAATAAAAGTAAAATGTGGAGCTAGATCAGATTTAGGGCGTCCACTTGAGAGCCCCGTTGAAAACAAAGAGCAGTTTATGCGATTCTTAGGAGAAAAAAGTGCAGCAGAGCTTTGTTAGCAGAGGAGCAATTAGTAATTTAAGTTATATTTTAGAGAAGACAAAGCCTGCTAAAATTATTCTTTTCCATGGTAAACACTCTTTTGCTAAACATGAGGGCTCGATACTGCCATTATTGAGCAATACAAAGTTTGATGCGTATTCAAATATTTCACCGAATACGAAGCATGAAGAAGTAGTGTTAGCTTTAAAAAAATTTAATGCTCAAGACTATGATATGGTTGTGGCTGTTGGTGGTGGTAGCGTTATTGATTTTGCAAAATCTTACAAGCATTACTCCGAGTCAGAAATGCCATTAGTTGCAATCCCAACTACAGCTGGCACTGGTAGTGAGGCTACGCAGTTTGCAGTTGTTTATATAAACGGTAAAAAACATTCTCTAGATAAGCCCAATATTTTGCCTAATTTTGCTATTGTTGATAGTCAGTTATTAGATGGCGCGCCACAGTATTTAAAAGCTTGTACAGCATTAGATGCCTATTGTCAGGCAATAGAAAGTTTTTGGGCTGTGGATTCTACAATTAAAAGCAGAGATTTAGCAGTAGATGCTATTACTTTAATTAATGATAGCATTGAAGATTTTGTTTTAACTAATTCTGCTGTAGCTGCTGATCAAATGGCCAATGCTGCGTTTATATCTGGTCAGGCAATAAATATAAGTAGAACCACAGCAGCGCATGCCTTATCTTATGCAATCACAACTAAGTATAATATCCCACATGGTCATGCGGTTGCGCTTAGTATCCCTGATCTTTTTGCCGCGAACATTAATATTACTGAAGAGACCTGCCAGGACCCCAGAGGGTATACTTATGTTAGAAATAATATGGGTGTTTTATTGGATCTTTTAAAGATAAATAAAAGTAATATTGCCACATTCTTTTATTCTTTGTATGATAAATTAGGCATAGAATGGCGCTTTAGTAAACTTGGTATAATTGATCGTCATTATTTGCAGCAAGCAATTGATATGACTAGATTGGCTAATAATCCCAAAAATATAAGTGAAGATTTGCCTTTATTTTGGAGTAGAGATAATTGATAAAATTTTTAGATCTAAAGCAACTTAACCAAAGATACATGCGTGATATTAATGCACGTATTGCCGAAGTTTTAGACTCTGGTTGGTATATCCATGGCAAACAAAATGAAATATTCAGCAGTAATTTTGCCAATTTTTGTGGTGCCCAATATGCGTTGGGTGTTGCTAATGGCTTGAGCGCTTTAAGTTTAATTATAAAAGGTTATGGTTTTGGGAAAGGTGATGAAATAATTGTTCCTGCAAATACCTACATTGCTAGTATATTAGCAATATCACAAAACCAGTGTACACCTGTATTGGTGGAGCCTGATATTAATACTTATAATATTGACGTAGATTTAATAGAGCAGCATATAACTGCAAAAACAAAAGCCATAATGGTTGTGCATATGTATGGCCAGGTCGTAGATATGGAAAAAATATGGCTTATGGCAGCTAAGTATAATTTAAAAATTATTGAAGATTCTGCCCAAGCGCATGGTGCTAAGTATAATGATAAATTTACTGGAAACTTGGGAGACGCGAGTGGTTTTTCTTTTTATCCTGGTAAAAACTTAGGTGCACTTGGCGATGCTGGTGCTATTACTACCAATGATAAAGAGCTGTATGATAAAACAAAAGCTATAGCTAATTATGGGTCACATAAAAAATATCATAATACCCATAAAGGTGATAATTCCCGCTTAGATGAAATGCAGGCTGCTATTTTAGATGTTAAACTAAAATCATTGCATGAAGATAATGCTGCTCGAAGACAGGTATCGACCTATTATTCACAAAATATCAACAATCCTAATGTTATTTTGCCAACTGCCTATAGTGAACTAGGGCATGTTTGGCATGTATATGTAGTTAGGGTGTCTAACAGGGCTAAATTTCAGCAGTACTTAACTGATAACGGTATTCAAACCGTTATTCACTATCCTATACCCCCGCATAAGCAGCTCGCTTATAAAGAGTGGGCACATCTGTCATTGCCTGTGACCGAAAAAATTCATGATGAAGTCATATCTTTGCCTTTAAGCCCCGTTATAACAGAGCAAGAATTGGAGCGAGTTGTTATGGTGGTGAATAATTATGGGTCTTAGTTTAAAAGATTTGCAGCATATTACTAAGTGTAATAATACTGTTGTAGAGAAGATTTTAGCAAAGATTAAAAGTATAGATGATCCAGCTAAAAAGGAAGTTTTTGTGCAACAAGCCATGCATTTAATAGGTGCTTGGTCATGTCATTATTCTTCTGATGTGCTTGAGAGGTATTTCCTTGGCATTGCATCACAATATTCATCCCCAAAGCCTTTGCCAGACTTTGTGAAAGACACAGTTTTACATGTTATGACAGAAACATATAAAACTGGTGGGCATACAAGAGTTGTTGAAAGGTGGGTAAAAGCAGATGGTGTTTCAAGACGCCAGTCTTTGCTTTTAACTAGTTGTGAAAGTCGGGATATACCCAGTGTTTTACAAAGTGTTATAGAGAGCTCTGGTGGCAGCATATATCAATTAAGAGATACAGCAAGTGATCTAGGCAAAGGCTTGGAGTTGAGGCAAATTGCTGCAAAATATGAGTATGTGGTATTGCATCAGCACGATCATGATGTAATCCCAATTATAGCTTTTGGAAATATGGAGTTTAAGAGCCCTGTTTTTTTATTTAACCATGCAGATTTTAGGTTTACTGTTGGTTTTAGTGTTACTGATAAAGTATTAACTCTATCTTCATGGTCTGCGGCTTTAGCTAATAATTATCGTGGCATTAATAAAACTTGCCATATTCCATTGTTAAATGACAGCAAAATAAAAACTCTCAGCAATGATATGCTAGCAGTGCGCAAAGAGCTGGGTTTGCCACTTAATAAAAAAATAATTGTAACAGCAGCGTCATCCCAAAAGTATAAAGCCTTAGGCTCGACAAGCTTGTTAAATGTTGCGAATAAAATATTTGCTCAAATACCTAATGTTATAATGATAGTTATAGGTGCAAAATCTAAAACTTTTCCTCAGTATAAGAAAGTTTTAGGCAGTAATAATGTCAATTTTGTACTTTTAGATTTAATGCCCCCATTAGAGCTATACAAGTACTTTATTGCTGCTAATTTGATTATTGATAGCATCCCGCTTGGTGGAGGCGCTGCTATGATAGATGCTATGCACTGCAATAGGCCAATTTTAAGCCTAAAAAACATAGTGGGTCAGTTAGATTATTTAGTTCATTCAGAAGCATATTGTGATACAGAAGAAATTTTTATCAGAAAAGTAACTAAAATTTTATCTAGTAAAAATGAGGCGCTAGCTAACATAAAAAATGTAAAAGATTGTTATGCTAAATATGAATATGCAAGTAATGAAGATTGGTTAGCTAAATTAGATCTTATTTATAATAGTGTAGCTGCGCATAAAATAGTGGAGTTTAAAACTCCAACTGCAACTACCGTATCAAATTTAGATTTATTGCATTGTAACAATAGTTTAAAAACTATGTTTTCATTAAAATTGTTAAACATATTTAGTGTTAGTTTATATAAAAATATTTTTGGTAAATATATAAAAGTAGTTATGTTAACAAAATATAGTAGGCTACTAGTTATAAATAGAAAAGTTAAGTCTGTGTGTAACAAAAAATATGGGGTGCCATTTTTATTGGAGTTTGTGAAAAATAAAGATATATTTTTGTCAAAGAAAAGCATGGGTTTTATCTTTTTTGGAATAAAAATATTTTCTTATGAAAGAAATTGCTCAAAGCGAGCATGTAAATTGTTCGGTATTCCAGTTTATAGCAAATAGTTATTAAATAACTTTGTAGAAAATTTACTTTTTTAGCTTTTAGCGGTAAAATGATTGAAATTTTTGTAATTAATTTGAGATTTATATGCCAAAAGTATCAGTTTTAATGCCAGTTTATAATACCAAGGTGAGTCATCTTAGGGATGCAGTCGATAGCATCTTAGCGCAAACTTTTAGCGATTTCGAACTCCTGATAATTAACGATGCTTCAACGCAAAAGCATGTTGAATCGGTGGTGTTATCGTATAATGACCCTAGAATTAAGTATAAAGTAAATGAGGCTAATGTAGGTATTACCCACACTCGTAATAAATTACTAGAGTGGGCTGCAGGTGAGTATTTGGCAGTTATGGATCATGATGATATATCTTTGCCGATAAGATTTATGCGCCAGGTAGAACATCTAGATGCGAATCCTGATGTTGGGGTGGTCTCTAGTAATTATGAAAAATTTAGTAAAAAAGAAAGGTCAAGTAAGAAAAAAAAGAGATTTATAAATTCTCTTATAGAAGATTATGACATCCGTTTATCTTTAATGCGAACTTGTGCATTAATACATCCAGCCTCTATGCTGCGCAAAAGCGTTCTTATCGATAATAATATTCGCTATGAAAATGAGTTTACTCCTGCCGAGGATTATGCTTTGTGGTGCCGACTCATACCACATACTAAGTTTTATAATATACCCGAAGTACTATTTCGCTATCGCTGCCACAGCAATAACACCTCACGTGTCCAAAAAGACAAAATCAAGCGCGCAACTATGGCTATATACGCTTTTGTGGAGCAGGAAAACCCATTGCTCTATAAGCAATACCAACTAACTGCCAAACATACGGCAATTTTTCGTTTGTTTGGCTTTATTCCATTTTTGAAATTTGTGTCACAGTCACAGCGCACTTGGGTTTATTTATTTAATATTATTCCAATTTGTTTTTATAAAAAATATTCTAATTAAGGACTTTATATGAAAGGTATATTACTAGCAGGCGGCAGTGGCACTAGGCTCTACCCCTTAACTAAAACCACATCAAAACAACTATTGCCAGTGTATGATAAACCTATGATTTATTATCCACTGTCAGTTTTAATGTTATTTGGTATTAAAGATATTCTGGTAATATCAACGCCAACTGATCTTCCAAATATCAAAAATTTATTAGGTACTGGTGCTGAGTTAGGGATAAACCTGCAATACAAGGTGCAAGATAAGCCAGATGGCATCGCCAAAGCGTTAATCCTTGGTGAAGAGTTCGTTGGCAATGATAAGGTATGCTTAATCCTTGGCGACAATATTTTTTATATGGGCGAAAAACTTAAAATACTGCGTGATCAATTAGCTGCTGGCAATGAGAATAAAGCTACAGTGCTAGCATACCATGTTGCCGATCCAAGGCGCTTCGGTGTCGTTGAGTTTGATAAAAACTTTAACGTGCTCTCAGTTGAAGAAAAGCCACAACAACCAAAATCTAATTATGCCTCTGTTGGCTTATATTTTTATCCGAATGATGCAGCCAAAAAAGCAAGGTCATTGCAACCATCGGCGCGTGGTGAGCTGGAAATTACCGATTTGAATAACCTATATTTGCAAGAAGGGCGCCTTAATGCTCTCCCAATGGGACGTGGTAATGCCTGGCTCGATGCTGGTACCCATGATTCGTTGTTGGATGCAGCTAATTTTGTCCAAGTTATAGAAAAGCGCCAAGGCTTGAAAATAGCCTGCCTTGAAGAAATAGCCTGCAGAATGGGCTTTATAAATGCAGCGCAAATGCGGGAATTAATAAATTCAATCAAAAATCAAGATCATAAAAATTATCTTGAAAAAACCTATGAGGATGTCCATGCAGTTTCTGAACACGAATATAGCTGATGTAAAAATAATTGAGCCACGCATCTTTGCCGATGAGAGGGGCTATTTTTTCGAAAGTTATAATCAGAGCGAATTTAATAAAGCAGGCATTAATGCTAATTTTGTGCAAGATAATGAGTCTAAATCAAGTTATGGTGTGGTGCGGGGCTTACACTGCCAGTTAGGAGCGCATGCGCAGGCAAAGCTCGTGCGGGTATTATCTGGCAAGGTACTGGATGTGGCGGTTGACTTTAGAGCAGGCTCACCTACTTATGGCCAGCATGTGGCGGTGGAGCTATCTTGTGAGAATAAACGCCAGCTTTATATCCCGCGTGGTTTTCTGCATGGCTTTGCCGTTTTGAGTGAAACTTGTATATTTTCTTATAAATGTGATAATTTATATCATAAGGATGCTGAATGTGCGGTGCGCTACGATGATCCGGCTTTAGCTATCAATTGGCGTCTTCCACAAGAGCATATTGTGGTGTCAGATAAGGATAAAACCGCAGGAGAGTTTAAAGATGCTATGGGTACCAGGTAAAAATGGGCAGCTAGGACAAGAACTACAAAAATTACTGCCAAACGCAATTTTTACATCTTCAAGAGAAATCGACATAACAAACGCAGTAGCTGTTAGAGCTTTCGTTGCCGAGCATAAATTCGATACTATTATTAATTGCGCAGCTTATACTGCTGTAGATAAAGCTGAAGATGAAAAACAACAAGCATCTTTAGTAAATCATCATGGGCCATTGAACCTCGCGCGGACAGGGGCGAAAATAATCCACATATCGACAGATTATGTCTTCGATGGCACCAAAGGCAGCCCGTATGATGAAAGTGATGCTACAGGGCCTAACTCGCACTATGGTGAGAGTAAATTGGCAGGGGAGCAGTCCTTGCTAGCATATTCGGAAGTTGCAGTAGTTATTCGAACATCTTGGCTATACTCAGAGTTCGGTAGCAATTTTGTAAAAACCATGCTGCGCTTAGGTGCAGAGCGCAAAAACTTAAATGTAGTATGTGATCAAATCGGCTCTCCTACCTGTGCCTCTGATCTAGCACGGGCAATAGTTACGATTATACCACAGCTTTCTAAATCAAATTCTGGCATTTACCATTATAGCAATGCGGGTCAATGCTCTTGGTTTGAATTTGCAAATATGATAATGCATTTAGCATGTCTGAATTGCTCTGTTATGCCGCTTACAAGAGATAACTACCCAACTAAAGCAAAACGACCATCTTATAGTGTTTTAGATAATTCAAAAATATCGAAGACCTTTGGTGTAACTCAAACCCCATGGAAAATTAGCTTGCAAAAAACACTGGAAAATTTATTGGCTTTGAATCTTTAGGGTTTATGTTGGTTTTCTTCTTGTTTATTGGTGTCAGTGTTTTCTGTGGTCTCAATTTCTTTATATTTGTTATCTTTGCTAGAGAGATCACTTGATGTTATGTTTTTTATCCCCTCCATAGTTATACTACCCAGACTTGATAAAGATTTTTGGGAAAAGTTTAAAATAGACATAACAGCTTTGGTTGGCCAGACAAAAAGTATGTTTGTTATAAATGATGCGACCATTACCACACCATTACCAAACGCTTTTGAAAAGCTATTTAATTGAACATTGCTTAGATTCGAATGGGCATCAGATATATGTGCTTTATTTAAAGCCCATTGGAGTACAGTGATTAATGTGAACGCTGCTATAGCTGCAGCTATTCCTATCATCACTGGCGTGATTAATATATTTCCTATTGCTAGGATAGGTGTTAGAGCTGCTGTAATAGCTATAGTTATTAAAACTACATTAAAGATATAATAGACGATGTCTCTACTTGCATAACAGTTGATGTGGTTCCTTGCATTTTGTATTGAATTTAGAACGGGGTCTTTTTCAATAGCTGACTTTATTTCTTTCGCTTTTTCTTTAATTATATTTACTTTTTCTTTATCAAAATTTATTTCTGTAGTTATATGGTCAAAGGTTTTATTTTCAAAGCTTGTATTTTCAATTTTATTTCGAATAAGCTTCTTTTCATCAGAGTCAGGCATATTTATTAAATTTATTATAAATAAATTTTTACATAAATTATTGAAATAAACTTCATTTTTTTTGTTTACTACTTCTAAATTATAATTTAGCAGTTTGTCTACATTTGATCGTGAACCATGATCACTTTCTTGTGGGGATATTACTTTATTTGTTATATCCCTATTAAAACCATTATTTGAAATTTTATTTACTATATTATCTAGTTTAAATTTACTAATATTGTTTGTATGTCTTTTTTTAGTCCATGGTGCTTTTATGGTGCTTACTAGGTTTGTATATTCACATAATAAAACTTTTATACTTTTCTCTACTAGAGCTATTTTTTTATTGTTAGGCTGCTCTGCTTGATGCAGATCATTAAGGGCACTTTGCAGACTTCCTAGTTTAGCAGTTAAGAGTGATGTTGCTTCTTTATCTTGGTAGTATTCTAATCTTGAGGAATAAATAAACAAGGAAAAGTTCATAATAACAGCTAAAGGAATTATTAAAATACCTCCAAATGGTAGCGATGCTCCAACAAAAAAAGCAATTCCAGCTCCAGTTAATCCGAGTGCTAACAATGAAAAGGCAATTAGAAACTTATTTGTTTTTGTGTCATAGCTGTCTCTATGAATATTATTATAAGTATATACCAAAGCGTACATAAGAACAGCTACTGGCCCTAAGAATACTGCGGCGCCAGCCATCGCGGCTCCTATTAAACCTAGTGTTGGACCAGATTGTGCAAGTGGCATTCCATAATAAAGCACATTAGAAAGCTCGGGAGCTGCTTTTGCTGCCAGTGCTTGCTCAATAGTCCTTAGTTGTTCTTCTATATTTGCTAACTCACCATCATCTTCTTCCCTTACTTTAGATAATACCGTCGCTACATAATTCTCTAGTGCTGCTTTCACTTTAGTGTTTGTTTCAAATGAGTGGAATAAATTTTCATATTCATTAAAATCATCTTGTGAAATATCAATATAGGTTTTATTTATATCTATTATTTTTGTTGATATATCATGGGCTTTATCTGTAGATATGTTTGGTATTGCGTGTTGTATGATATCATTAATTTTTTTTGGATCTTTACCATCTATATAACTTAGCTGTTTGCTAATAGTTTCAGCAGCATTTTTTAGTTGTTTTCCTGGGTCAGACTGTATCCCAAGATAGCTCATATAAGATGAATCGGCATTAAACTCTACAGCACCATCTTGTAATATTGTGGCAATTTGAGCTTGGGGTACATATAATTTAGTCATAAACACAGCCTCTAACTATCTATTTAGTACTGTTTATTATAGCTTGAAGTTTGTTCTCTCTCGGGGTTATCACCTTAATGAGCTTTTTTAGCATACTTTTTACGCCTAAAGTTTTGAGCCCTGTGTTTATAGTTTAGAATAATTTAATCCTCCTGCTCTCATCACTATACTTTGATCGGGAGCAGTAAATGGACTTTCAGGACAGCTAGAACAACAGATGGATTGCGACGTCGCTGCGCTCCTCGCAATGACGTTCTTGGGTGACAACTTCACTTCCGCAGTTCACGCAATGATGAGTTGGGTCGCTAGGTTCGTCGAAATAACGGGGATGGCTGGATTGCGACGTCGCTGCGCTCCTCGCAATGACGGGGGGGTTGCAGTTATATGTTGACTTTCTATTTCAGGAAAATATAGCCTCTGTTATATTTATTATATTGTTGATATATATTTGCATTATGCATGTGTTGTGGTTTAGGTGATAAATTGTAATCAGAATTATTAATGTGCATGTTAACTTGCCCCCACCTAGTCATTGCGAGGAACGTATAGTTCCCGCAGCGTTAGCGTAGGTAGCTAGCGACGTGTAAATAGCATTAACAAGACTAGTATGTTTTGAGTGGTCTGACAGTGTTTTATTAAAGAGAATAATTTTAGTATGCTTTATAGGCTGTAGATTTTATCATGTTGTCTTTGTTTTCTTTGCCATTTGTTTTTAGCTGTTTATTCCCCCAAAAAGGTAATAAAGGTCTCATGAACTTTTTTATGGTCACTATGAAACTATTATTGTTGGTGGCAGATGCTATATGGAGAGGGGTTGTTCCTTCTTTTGTGGCACAATAATTTGGGTTTATGTTTTTATTACTTATTACCCTCACATTAAATGGCCTGTTATACAAAGCGTCAGTATGGAGTGTTGTCCAGCCATTAGTATTTATCTCATATAATCTTTGAATTAAGCTTTTTTCTGTGCTAGAAATTGTAGCTCCATTACGTATTAATAAATCAACCATGCTAAAATTATTTTTATACAAAGCTATTTGAAGTGCGGTTTTATTTTCTGACATGAACACTCTATTTATATTTTTTGTTTTTTTAAGTAAAAGTTCTAAAATAGTAAGCATATCATTATTTATTGCTTCAAAAATTAAACTTTCAGAATCTATTGTTTCACTTGTTATGCTGCCATGCTTCATCATAATTGATAGCGCTGTAGTTTCCTTTCTATTAAAAGCAAGTGCTATTGCATCACTGTCTGATATACACCCTTTAGATAATAAAGAAGATGCTATTAATGTTTGTTGATAAGAGTTGTAATGAAACTTATTAACAGATAGATATATGGCTGATAAGTTGTTTTTAGTCTTTGCATGAATGTTAGCGCCATTTCTAATTAAAATTTCAACCAAATCAAAATTGTTTTCACATATGGCAAAATGTAGAGGGGTAAAATTGTTAGATGATTTAGCATTAATATTTGCCCCTGCTTTTATTAAAAATAAAACAAGGTCTATATTCTCACTTTGACATGCAAGATGCAGGGGGGTCGATAAGTTGTAATCATGACATTCTAGTTCATGATTATGCTTTAATAATATCTTAGTGGTTTCAATATATCCATATTTACAAGCTATATGTAATAGCGTTTGATGCTTTATTTTTTTGCGTTTTTTATTTAAATCGATGGTGTTTGTGCATAGAATAAATTTTAATGAGTTATAAAAATTATGTATTACCGAAAAATATATCAAATTATGAACATTTATTTTAAAATGCTTTATTTGCTTTATATATTCTTTTAATAGAGTTTTATTAGCAGAGACAATAACTGCTTCTAGAAATAAAGCATAATCATAATTGGAAAAACTTCTTATTTCTAATGATAAATAAACAAAAGTTTGTTGTGGAAAGTATTTAATCTCTTGTGCTAGATCATCATCGTTACTTTTTAAAAAATTAAATCTTGCCATGCTAAGTAAAGGAAAAGATTTTGACTGGCGATGCTTGGCTCCATTATCAATCAGCATTTTAGCTGCGCTGAAATTGCTAGTTGCTAGAGCTAAATCTAAAGGAGAATAGCCATTGCTGTCTAAGGCATCTATATCTTCCTCCTGTGCTATAATTTCTTGTAGCAGTGACATGTTTCCTGTATGTGCAGCGTGATGAATTTTACTATGCTCAGTAATATTAGCATAAGAGGGTGGTTTAACTAGCCTATGTAAAAAAGCATCAAAATCAATTTTATGTTCTGCAAATAACAATGAGTTTCTTAAATGTATTGGGATAAGCTCAAGGTTAATGATTAAAAAATCATGTTCATGCCTGCTTATTGGACATTTACTTTGAGTAAAAAAGTTATTATTTAGCTTTGTTTTTCTTAAAAAGAAATAGGTACCATTAGTCTTTATTAATAAAAAATCATCAAAGTTAGCTACACCTAATGTATCTAGGCTGAATATGCATATGTTTTTAGGTGCTGACATGTGGTTTTCTATTTACTTATATTCTTGTAAATATATCATTTTTATTTGTACTTTTCTTAAGGTGGTGTTAAGTGGTTGTTTTTTATGTTCCTTTATTTCCTTTTTAAGTATGATGGCACAATGTCTTTATAGCTAGTTAACTTTTTAATTAGATCGTTAATATTTGCTAAATTATTATTATTTATATTGTCATGTTTTAGTAGTTCCACCTGGTCTGTTGTTAAAATATATATATTAACAACATTCATAGCTTGTGCTTGGAGTCTTGCAATGCTGTATGGTATTGCTATTAATAAGCGCTTTCTGCCTAATATTTTTAATATATATTGCATTAAATGTTTGAAAGTTTCCGTGTCTGGGCCACAAGCGGCATAAACCTTATTCAGATTTTTTTGTTCGATTAGGACACAAATGGCATCGACTAAATCCTGAACATAAACAGGGCTAAATTTTGTTTTGCCGCCACCTATAAGTGGTATGATTGGTGAAAAAGATGACATTTTAGCGAACATATTGAAAAAATTATCCTGCCTGCCAAAAACAATACTTGGCTTTATTATGTTATATTTTTCTGTGTTTTTTATTATAGCTTGTTCTGCATTATATTTTGTTTTTGCATATAGTGATGAATTTCGTGAATCTTCAACTCCTAAAGCAGATATATGAATTAAATGTTGTTCATTTTGCATGGATTTTATTAATTTTTTCACAAAATCATAATGATATTTTTCAAATTCACCTGGTTTGGTTTCATATAGCCTGCCAATGAGGTTTATTATGCAATCATATTCTTTTATTGTGGTTTTTAATTGAGCTTCATTTAAAATATTTATGCTTCTTAAGCTTAAGTTTGGATGCTTTCCTATGTTTTTTTCAGCTTTGCTCATGTCACGACAAATCACACAAACATTATGGCCTTTTGCTAATAATTTTTTTGTTAAGGCTGACCCAATAAAGCCAGCTCCGCCGAATATTAAAACTTCCATTTCTATGTGTTCCTTGTCTCTATATTTTCTGTCGGGAAAGATTTAAATATAGCATAGTTAGGTTCTTATGTAATTTTTTTCTATGCCTAGATCGCCGATTATAGCTATTGCTAGTTTTTCTGTTTCATTATGACTTTTTGCTAAGAGTGGAATAATCTTTTTTAGGTGAACATCATTACTACCCAGTTTATTAGTGTCATATTCGAAATGAACGCCAGATAAAATCGCTAATCCATTGCCATATTTAACTTTAACAATAGCTGGGAGTAACTTTTGCGCATAATTATAATATGCAAGAGTTTCCATGTTTGCTAAGTTTTTAGGTAAAATAAAGTATGGCCCACCATTATAAAATACAGCTATTTCTTTGTCGTTATAAACAATTTTTGCTGCTCTTGTGCCGCTGTTGCTTTTATACTCAAACGGAGCCAACACAGGTCCTTTTGCTATTCCTGGGAAAAAATCTATTTCTCTAGTGCCTATTACCTCGAGGGGCCCATCTTTATCAAATTCGATTTTGGCACTGGCATAATAAGAACCTGCACATATTCCAAGGTAGGAGCCGCCATTCTTTACATAATCTTTTATTATTTTATTGCCTTGGCCATTAAGCTTTCTTGCGTATGGTATATCAGCACCACCTGGCATCACAAATAAAGCGGCATTGTCATACCAGTTTGTGGTTTTTATTTGTGCTGCGTTTATTGTTATAATGTTATAGTCTTTTGCATAGTTTTTTTTAAAAAAACTAACAGTATGTGTTAATGCTTCTTCGCTTACGCCGCTATCATTATAGACATATATGGATTGTTTTTTGATTAGCATTAAATATTGTCCTATAACAATAATAAAAAACACAATTGTTGCAGTGATTACTTTTTTCATTGTATTATTCTAAATCAATTCTTTTTAATATTAAAAT